>ERZ826242.323-NODE-323-length-73147-cov-4.516267_pt1 | contig 73147 bp, 67 predicted proteins | sample MGYA00519871_ERZ826242 | MGnify/ENA primary metagenome ERZ826242 (study PRJEB31778, sample SAMEA3449226) | human gut metagenome | biome: human gut; feature: human-associated habitat; material: faeces | place: United Kingdom | collected 2010/2012 ... | reverse complement strand
GCACGCCGGAAATTTTGTATTTGCCCATAAGCTCGTCCGCTTCATAGGCATAGTTCTCGCCCGTGAGCCAAAACGGGTCGACAATTACACCGTTTTCGCTCCTTTTGACGCGTTCTACATGATCGGCCTGTTCTTCAATGGTCATGTTCTTATGAATGACACCGACGCCGCCCTCTCTTGCAATGGCAATGGCAAGACGCGATTCGGTAACAGTATCCATTGCCGCGCTCATAAGCGGAATATTAAGTCGGATTTTTTGCGTTAAATTTGTCGTAAGGTCAATCTGGTCAGGAGTGACCTCACTTTTTGCTGGTATTAGCAATACATCGTCAAATGTAAGCCCTTCTTTAATTATTTTTTCATTTGTATTCATATCCGTTCACCTCAAGCCTTTTTATTATTTTACAATAATTTCTTTTTATTTGCAAGTACTAACCTGATTAAAAACTATTTCGTAATAACTGATATAAAATAAAGCAGTGCAGACCAAATTAATTGGTAAATCAGTATATGCAATACAATCGAAGCACCTGGCGTAGACGTAAAAGTGATAAAGCTTATAAGCCCTATTCCTATAAATGAACTTAGAATTTTTACAACTCTTTGCGATTTTAACGCAAATCCCAGCCGTTTATAAATTGAAAGCACAGACACTATTCCATTAAGACCGGTAGTAGATACAAGCACTGCGGGCTGGCGCTCAGTATATGCAAGCCGTTTAAAGCAGCCTGTTGAGGTTTTATAGCTAAGTATGCTTATAAATTGCTCATACCCCTCACCCACTAATTTTTTCAGCATAGAACTGTCAATATTAAAATCGTGCTCTGCAAGGGCAATGCTTATGTCTTCCTTTTGGCAGATGGCAAGCGCGTTTTGCTGCCAGTCGTCTATACTATAGCTAAGTATAAATACCGCAACAAGCTTACCGTTATATGCCGCAAACAAAACGCTTTTAGCTTGGTCTTCAAATACATTATCAAGGACTGATGCCTGCTCAGTCTCTATGCCAAAATGCTTCATAAGCCCGCTATTTCCCACTAAAAATATTTTGGAATTTATAAGGCAGGAATAACCTAATGAGTCATGATAATATAAATCGTCCACACGCGGTAAAAGTCCTTGGTCATTTTCCAGCATGTCCATAAATATCTTTTTTAATGGTCCGCCCACGCGGTTAAAGATAGCGCTGATGTTAATTATAGCTTCATCTATCTTATAATTTCCCATTACTTTTATGCCGTTTAGTGCCACATGGAATATATCGCTTTCATCTACAATAAGCAGCTGCTCATCCTCAAATTCATCTACTTTTGACGAGCCGACTATAACCGCACCCTGTTTCCTCGCCTTTTTGCCCGCCTTACAGATAGGTATTGCAAAATGCAGCACCCCGAAAAAGGACGAGCTTATGGCAAAAGCAGCTGTTAAAAACAGCAGTACTAATGTAAATGACGACCTTAAAAAGTATAAACCCGCAGCAAGTACTAAAGTGATAATTACCGCTGCAAACGAAACTGTATATGTAGGCTTGTCCGCCTTAAAATCCATATAGCTGTTTTCAATTATGCCTGTAACTACCGAGCACTTGGTATTATAAACTATGTCATCACCGCGGCCTGTCTCAATAATCAAATCATTTGTAAGTTCATCGTCCCGCGGCCGCCTTAGTACATTCTTTTCCCCGTCCGCGGCGGCTATGACAAAGTTTTTCTTTATATTGTTAAGTATCATGCGTTTACCGCGAAGGTTACAGAACATCCCAAATATAAATATAAAGTCAAATACAGCGAAAGAAAACCGCTCAAAAACAGCAGGCCTGATGATATACAGCAGGTCCAGCCCAATAACAGTGATTGCCTGCAACGCTAAATATGTATCAGGGGTGCATTTTGCTGTGAATAATTTAATTAAACCGTCCCACAATGCGCCAAAACACAAAAATACCGTAATAAGTGTAAGGGCTAGGTTTACAACCACAAATACTCTAGGGCTGTTTACGTAGCTATAGACAAAACTGCTGTCCTGCGGCAGCAAAAATCTGAATACCAAAAGCGCAGCCGACAGCAATGAAAGTATTAGCAGTAAAATTGATTTGAGCGAAACATTAAAATATGTTCGTTTTAAATCTGCAAGTATCTCTTCACGGTCGCCGGGGCCTTCATAATCGTCTATTTCCTCCGGTTCAGGCTTTGACTGTCTTGAATTTTGCAGCAGCTCAGCTTCATCATCGTCTTCCTCGTCAGCTCCTTTTGCAAAATCCAGTATAGCATTGTGCTTTTTAAAGCTTTTTATTTCGTCAAATGCTTTTTCGTCTATATGTATTTGAGGTTTTGAAATTTCTTTCTCTAAATCAGGCTCTTTTAATTCTTGAGCAGGCGGTATACTTTCGCTCTTTATTTCAGTACTTTCAGAATAGAAATTATCTTCCGGCAAGTTTTCATCTTCATCCGGCAGGTCAATTTCTGAAAGAGTCTTATCAGCTATTGTATCGCTACTCTCCTCTTTATGCTGTGCAGCACTGCCGTACTCGCGCAGAATATCGTCAATGGTTATTGATATATTCTCAGCAGTTTTGTATTCTTTTGTATCCAGTTTCAGTTTTTCTAAATCAAAATCGTCCGCCAAAACATCTCACCCCAATTAATTACTACGTTTTTTAGCTATTTCCTGTAATACTACACCCGCGGCAACCGAAGCGTTAAGGCAGCTTATTCTGCCGTGCATAGGAATACGGATAAGCACATCACACTTTTCTTTTATAAGGCGTGAAATCCCCTTGCCTTCACCGCCTACCACAAGTGCAAGTGCACAGTCATAATTTTCGTCAAAATAAGTATTTTCACCCAGCATATCACAACCGAAAATCCAGATATTCTGCTTTTTTAGCTGGTCAATAGTCGATGCGATATTTGATACTCTTGCAACCGGCACAAAGCTTAATGCACCGCCTGCCGCTTTTTCGACTGATGCGGTAAGTCCTGCCGCCCTACGTTTTGAAACAATTACGCCGTGTGCTCCAAAGCACTCGCAAGAGCGGATGATGGCGCCAAGATTATGCGGGTCGACTATCTCGTCAGCAATAACTATAAACGGCTTTTCATTTTTCTGGCGTGCTATCTCCAAAATATCATCAACACTTGAATACTGTTTTTGAGATACGTAGGCGACAACGCCCTGAAAATTGCCCAAAGCCGCAAATTTTTTATCCATAGCTTCAGGCGCAAGGCGCACAACCGGTATCTTATTCTTTTGCGCCGCTGCTAATATTTTACCAATGCTTTTTACAGCAGTTTGAGAGACTATTATCTTTTCAATCGGCCGGCCGGCTGAAATTGCCTCAAAAATATTATTCCTGCCAAATATTATATTGTCGTTTAAATTCTCCTGCACGCAATTTACCTCTTAATTATAAACTTTGGAAAAAAAGACCACAAAAGCGCAGCAACTGCCAGCGCCGCACAGGCAACTGCAAAAGGCAGCCCGTTTACTGCAAAAGCAGCTGTTGTTACTGCGGCAAAAACAGCTCCCATCACACAAGCCGATACGGCTAAAAATTTACGGCCTGGTATTTTATAAAATGGTTTCATTCTTGCTGACAAAAACCCTGTTAATAATGCAAGTATATATGTTACCGGCATATTAATAAGTGCAAGCTCGATTACGTTTATAAAAAAGCGTGTGGGCATTGCAATATTTAAAAGCGATAAAATTAGTACACCTATATTTTCACATACTAGGAACATAGACAGCATAAGCGATGCCATAATTGCAAACTTGCTTTGTCTTATCGCATTTACGCAGGCTGAAAAAGTGTTTTTGCCAACAGCAACAAGGTTGGCCTTTTTTATGAGTATGTCATTTGAGCTTTGCTGCTCTGCACATAACGCGTCGCATACGTTTATGTCGTTCTGGTCATCTAAGTCACTTGTTATAAGCAGCACACTTTTGCCTTTGTCCCTCATGCAGGTAAGCACCTGTTGTTTAGGCTTTGGGCTGCTTGCGCACACTACTACCGCCTTATTAGCAGCATCAGCAAGATCGCTATAGCCCATGCCGCTTATTTGCTGGCAGTTAATTACTATATCCTTAGGGCCAAATATATCTAAGCTGGATGCAATACGGATAGCAAGCAACGGATTGGAGTCAGTAAATATTACCGGACGAACTGACATATCTTTAAGTGATTTTACTAGTGCCCTAGTTTTCTTATCCACCTCGCAAGGTGCGGCCAGCAGGCCTACTAAAGATAGGTCTGCCAAACTATTGGCATCAAAATCCGCAGGTATGTTACCCAAAGACGTAACAGCAACTGCAATGCACTGATAGCCCTCATCAGACAGGTGGCTATACTGTGATAAAGCCATATCAGTAAAATCGGACTGTGTGCATCTTTTTAATATTTCATCCGTCTGCCCCATATAGATTGCAAATACATTTGAATCCATAACATATACCGAGGCCTGATATTTATCGCTTTTAATGTTTTTATCCCTGCTAACTAAGGTGCAGCGCCTTTCTAACATTTGTTCGCTTATTCCGAGCCTATTCAGCTCATGGAATATTGCCTTTGTTAAGTGTGAATTTTTATCATGGCAGCACAATGCGGCATACATTATCAGTTGCAAAAATTGCTTATCGTCTGCCTCTTTTATTTGGGAACAGCCATCGCTTAAAACGCAGTGGGTAAGTTTTTTATCTGATTGTTTGATAAGCAAGTTTAGATCAAGGCACAAAGTATCTATTCTTGACAGAGTCTGAACGGTTTGGTAATCATCCATCACCAACCCGCTTTTGGCAATTGAGGCTGCTGTATTATTAAAGAGGTTGCGTATTAGTTCTGGTATTACTGTAACTGCGCAAAACGCAGTAATAGTAAAAACATAAATCAGGCTGTAAAATACATCGTTATGTAAAGCTACGCTAATAATAAAATATAATGTTGAAATAACTGCTAAAACTATTTGTACAAATCTGTCAAGCTCTTTAAACCGTGTAATAATACTCTGTTTTGTTCGTTTTAAGCCGCGGTCTAATGACAGTTTATTATACAGAGTAAACGCGCCTGTATCAGTCACAATTGCCCTTGCGGTACCGGACAACACTACAGTATTTGCAAATACCATATTGTCCATTTGCTGTGGTGCTATATTGTCTTTATCAATTATATCAACATTCTTTTCTTTAGGAACCCTGCTTTTTGTTATCACCTGTTCATTTACGACCAAGGAATCTACATTAAAGATTCTTGCATCGGCGGGGACAATGTCGCCGGCTGTCAAGCTTATAATATCGCCCGGCACCAAAAGTGAAGCATCAATCATCTGCGTCTTACCGTTTCTTAATACGGTTACTTTTTGAGATGCTTTTTTTGAGTAGGTTTCAAATTTTTTTGCATAATACTCACTAACAGCAGTGCGGATAATGCTGTACAAAAGCATAATTACTAAAATCACTACAGAGGTTATAATCGAAGTGTATTGTTTGGTTATTGCTGAAATTGCCGCGTAAACCAACGCGGCAATTATAAGTCCCAATGTACAGACATTTTTATACAAATCAAAAAACAAACCAATGTAGCTGCGGCGTTTGGTTTTACTGCTATTCAGGCCGTACTTTTTTTGGTTTTCTATAATATTTAAATCACCTAAACCACTAGTTAGGTTGCTGCCCAGCATATTTGCAATTTGCTCGGCGCTAAGCCTATACGATTTCATATAGTCAGCCCTTTCTTAAAGCCGTTGGGTAAAAAGCTTGTCCGTAGTATCGGTATTAATTGAGCGGTACACCCAAAATCTACACAAAATATAATTAAATACTCCCGTTATAATAGTAACAGGTATTTTTGCCAAAAACTCATTTGACCTGAAATCAAAATAAGCAATCAGAACAGGGCTTATAATAATAGATACCGCAGAAATTATAATATATTTTAAAAGCTCAACACTAAATATTTTTTTGTTTGATTTAAAAGTATATTTTCTATTAATCAAAAAGCTCGAAACCAAGCCTGCCGTAAGTGCAATCGGCTGTGCTCGCGCCGGGCTTAAAAAATTAATTAATATATAATAAAGCGAACAATCCAGCGCAGTGTTAATAAGTCCTGTCATAAAAAACAGAGATATGCGCTTTAGTTCACATTTAAAATTCTCTCTCAATTTTATCACTTCCATACGACCTATTATACAATATTAAGATTAAATTGTAAACCACTATTTAATACTTTATGGTAGCAACAATGTAATAATTTTACTTTATTATTCTTTCAAAAGTATTACATACTAAGATTAAAAAGGAGGGAAATGTATGACTACAAAAGGTAATGTAATTTGCGGAGTAATAGCAGGGGCCGCACTGGGCGCCGGGCTGGGCATGAGCATGAAAACATCCCGTTCTAAGAAAAAGTCATTAAAAAAGGTAACGGGTAAAACATTGCGTGCAGTCGGTTCGTTTGTAGAACATATGTCCTTTTAACTAAATTATAAAATCAAAACATGCGCGGTTTTAAGCCGCGCATGTTTTGTTTATAGTTAAATTAACCAACAATACCAGAGCGTTCAATTGATTCAGTAAACTTTCGCTGTAGTATTAAGAATAGAATTAAAAGCGGAAGTATGTAGAGCAATATGCCCGCACGATATATTGGATATACAAGCAGATCATCAACGTCTGCATATGGTCCGCCGGTGTTTGTCATCATCTTCCACATATTACTTAGAGAGTTTGACATAACATCGGTTCTAGGCAGGAACAGTGGTACTGTGAAATAGTCGTTCCAATACCAGACCAGTGAGAACAGAAATACTGTTGTAAAAGCAGGTGCCGCATTTGGTACCAATATTCTAAGAAAGGTTTTAAATGCGCCGCAGCCGTCAATATAAGCCGCTTCCTCAAGCTCCTTTGGAAAGCCGCGGAAAAACTGCCTGTACACAAATATAAACAGTCCGCTTCTAAGGCCGGATGCGAAAAGTGCTGGTAGTATGAATGACCATAGTGTATCTGTAATATCGATATACGGGTTAGGCATTACTCCAATAGCATTTAAGCCAGAGAACACCCAGAAAGGATCAAAGTACCTGAAATTTGTAAACATTGGCACAGCAATTGTCTGTGGCGGCACTATCAGAGTAAGTATTACAAGTCCAAAAAGTATTCCTTTACCCGGAAATTTAAATCTTGCAAATCCGTATCCAGCCAATGCACAGCTTGCAAGCTGAAGCAAAGTAGGCCACAGAGAAACATTAATGGTATTCATTAATATTACAGGATAGTTTAGAAAATCCCAAGCCCTTTGAAAGTTCTCAAGCGTAAAATGTCTGGGCAGATAAATAACTGTCGCATCGTACATATCCATCGGGTCTCTAAACGCCTGTGACAGACAGAATATTACCGGGTACAGTATTACATATGCAAGGCCTAATAATATAAGAGTAACAGCAACCTTGCCTACAAACTTAATAATAATATTAAGCCACATCCTGCGGTCGGTTTTTTTGCCTTTATGGGTTGTAAATCTAGAAACTATTGCTTTAGTTATATTCATAAAAACTTTCCTCCTTCCGCATTAATCAACTGAGTAGAATATGAATCTCTTGAGTATTAAGAAAACTAAGCCGATAATAAGTAAGATAATTGCAAAATACACCCAAGACATTGCCGCGGCAACACCATAGTTAAATGAGACATTGATTGAGTTGTTAATCTGATCCAACACAGGGTTACTCGGGTTTGAGAAGGTATCAACTATGGTATACACTATATTAACAAGTATGATAGGTGACACGCTCGGGAACGTAATAAGCCAGAACTTCTCCCATGCTGTTGCACCCTCAACGTCACATGCCTCATAAAGTGCCGGTGAAATACTCTGCAGTGCAGCAAGGAATAGCAGAATTTGTATACCTGAATTCCAGATAACATCAAATATTCTATCTGCAATTATTGCCATATAGGTGGTAATTTGTTCGTTTAATCCCAAATCATACAGTAGCTCTGTAGCATCAAATGCACTAAACAAAACACCGTTTGACACATCACCAGAAAAAACCTTGTCTGTATCGCCAGCTCCGGTTCCGTTAAACGCACTCATAACAACACCGGTTGTAACAATAACTGGCAGGAAAAATACCGCCCTTGCAATACCGCGGCCAATAAATTTCCTGTTTAATAGAACAGCTACAAATAGGCTAAATACAAGAATTATTGGAACGTTTATAATCAGTTCCAAAAAGCTTGCGGTAAGGTTTTTAGGAAATGTAGCGCCGGATGCGAACATATCCTTATAGTTCGAAAAATTGTTCCAGGTTAAATTATAATTGTCCAATACTGCTACATCGTTAAGTGAAAACTGTATTGAGGTTATTATTGGAACAAGGAAGAACATAAGAAAACCGACAAGCCATGGGAGTATAAACATAAGCCCAACATAGCCCTTCTTTTTCTCATATGACATTTTCTTACGCTGCTTCTTAGGCTTTTTGCCTGTGGCCGCTGCCTGCTGAGAGTCAACCCTTGAGACAGCTTTAGCGGTCTCAACTTTCACCTTTTCAGGCTTTTCTTTTTTAACTTTCACAGGTTTTTCGGCCTTGGTCCTTTCCTTTTTCACCTTTTCAGGCTTAATTTTGGCCGGTTTTTCAGGCTTAATGGGCTTTGGCGCTTTATTTTTATCAGCCATTAGTTTGCACCTCCCACAACTACATAAGACCTGGCGCCAATTTGAACGCCGTCAACAGTTGCTTCTGTTTCGCCATAATTGACATAGACTTTTGCACCATTTTCATAGGTAGTAATGCGAACAAACTCAGAGACAATTTGATGATTGGTAATTGTGCTTGTTCCTACCGCATCGTAAATAACCTTTAGTCTATTATAGGTCTCAACTGATATATCAAAATAATCATTAAAATTACATGCGTAATATTGGCTGTAAGATGTGTTGTAGAAGCTGGTTGATTCAGCCATCATTAACTGATAATATGGACTCATGCCCGATTCAGCACACTTAAGCTCAAGTTCTATTGGCTCAGATGAAAGGTTAAACGGCTCACTGACCAGATTAACATATCCGCGCAGAACAATTTGATAGAACGGCACTGATGTCTGAGCAATTATAAGATCACTTGAATATACTGGAGCTTCTATTATGTTATCTACATTGCCCAACGTATAAGAATTACCGCCCTGTGTGCTGACAATACCGTCAGTTTTATTGTTCACATTTTCAAACAGCTCCCTCATTTTTTCAGCAGAGACATCCCTGGTCACAATGTCTTCGTCATTATATGCAGCATAGGGATTAAGGCCCGCGTTCATAAATGATAGGTTTTTAACATTGTTTTTAATAGCATCATCAGTAAACTCGTTTGCAAATTCAATCATATATGTAGGATGAATCAATTGATAAAAATCATCTGATACATTTGAGCTATATGATGAAAGTGAATACGGGAAAATTGTAACTGGAGTTTTAGATAGGTCAAAAGCGGTATGGGTAAATTTCTTTACATCCCTGGAGTTACCATAGAACTTCTGTACATTTGCATCAAACATTACAATTACATCTTCGGTGTCAGCTTTCTCTAACAGTCTTTGAACACCGCTTTTACCGCCGACTTTTGATTCAGGGTCAAAGGATGTAGTGGTAGATGAGTCCAAGCCTCCGGATTCCCAACCTGATAATGTCAGTGCCAGCTTATCTATAGATTTACTCTTGTAACTATCTATTATTGTACCAACTTCATCAAATGTAGTCAGCGCTGAAACTCCCATATATGGAACACCGAGAAAATGTTTTGGAACTTTAACAGATGATAAAATATTAACATTCAGAGAGTTAGCTATAGTACTTTCATTATCAAGTTTACTAAGGCCTTGCTCTTTAATTAAATATTCTCTATACTTTTCCGCCATACCGATATATGAGTCCTTGCCGGCATCCAGCGGGTAATACCTTACTTCCAAAGAGTCAGGTGTGTCCTCACTGTAATAAACACCCTGGCCAGAAATCTCAGCGGCGTTTCTACGTGTCTGTGTGTCACGGATAATCATTTGAGCACAGACTATATTATAGGAACTATACATACGGCTGACAAATGAGCGGATTGAACAGGCACCAGCACCTGTGTTAATAACAGATACAAACGCATCGTTGTTTTTCTTTATACCAAACACTGGCAGCGATATACGCTCAGTAAGGTCACTGTAAGTTGATTCACTTGCGGATGAGGTTAAATCTCTCTCATAAACATAACCAACATACTGGTTAAGGTTCTTATATTCGATATTAAATTCCATTAAAGAGCCACTGCCGTCCGGCAAAAGTGCATAACCCTGGTCATTTAATCCACCAGCACCGAACATTGGCAAAAGTATAATATTAGTTATTCTTGAATCAGAATTTTCCTCTATATCTTCAACTTTTAATTCAACATTTAAATAATCTTCCTCTAATTTATAGGAAATAGGAATCTCAAAGTTTCTGCTTTCGCCATTGAATATATAAGTGAAAATCTGTTCTTTACCATTATGCTCAGAAACTATATCAGCGTCTGCTGATGAGTAAATTGTAATTTCATCAAAAGAGGCATTACGATAAGTTACTACCAGTTGAGACGATAGCTCCTCACGGTTACCTTCTCTAGCAATAGTATCCTGCTCCCAATCCAGCGGGTTTGAGTACCAAACCATACCAGTCTTTTTGTTTTGCAGAGCAAAAAAGCCGTTAGCGTCATTAATATAGAATGCAAGATTACTGTTCTCGTCAGCAAGGGAAAAGCCTTCCAAGCTATAAACTTCAGCCGCTGGTGCATCAGCTGCAACTTCAGTAGCTTCATCCGCCAATGCGTTTACAGAAAGCATTGATAGTATAATAGTTATAACAAGTAATATTGAAATTTTTCTTTTCATTCACAACACCTTCCTTTCTACTACAGTCGCATTCGCAGCTCAGTGAATATAGTCGCAAGGAATATATACAACTGCTGTATAAGAATTATAAATAGGAATATAATGAAAAATATTATCACCATAGCTATAATCGTCATTGCTAAGTTGAAAATTATTCTCAGAAAACTGTAATTATGTATTCGCTTAAGCGAGAATATTATCATTGATCCAAACCAGATATAAATTACAGCTGCCAGCATATTAACAAATACATATTCGTCTTCTACCATGGCATTTGATAAAATTATATCTATGATTCTAAAAATTATTAGAGGGGTCAGGCTATAGCAGGTACACATGTAGATATCTACTAAGCGGCCCTCGCCATCCAGCAGTGTACACAGCGCCCAGTTGGCAATTACGAAAAGCAAAACCATAAACAGCGATCTGGCAAGTACCATGAATATATTGAAATCCTGCGGCCGCTCCGTATTGAATATAAAGCCTTTTGTCAAAGTACCTAATATCTCAGCTACAGTAAAGATAGCCAGGATAATAGTCGCAATAACAACCGAGCCATTTCGCTTTTCCTTCATTTCCTCGACTGTGTCGATAGGATGGGTAAGCCATTTGATCGGGCTGGTTTTACCCTTTATCTTTAAAGCATCAATCATTGGTTACCCCTCCCTTCCTATTCTTAAAATAATTAATAATTCTCTTTCCGAATTTTCTCCAAACAAATATTATGATTATCAGCAGAACTAAAATAGTTGCTATCCAGCCAAAGTTTCTGTTGATGCTCTCTTTTCGATAAAGCTCAAATGCAGTTGAATAGTTTCCTCTATCGTTAGCAAATTCAAATTCCTGCATTGCAAGCTCATGCTCATCTGTCATCATATAAACTTTTCCCAAGCCTATATGAGCTATTTCAGAGTTTGCATTAAACTTTAAAACCTCACGCCATAGCGGCTCAGCGTCTTGATAAAGGCCTTCGTTATAAAGAACGATAGCGTCATGCATTGCCTTACCATAGTCAGACAGCTTATAAATAGTCAGGCTGCATAAGTTCTGGTCAATAACAAGTGTTCTGTCACCCAATTTTGCTAAACCTGTCGCAGCGCTTTGTGTGCCTACCTGCATACCAGCACCACCGTAAACAAATATCAGGTTGCCTTCCATATCGTACTCAAATATTTTAGAAAGGTTTTTATCCAGCAATGTGAAAAACCCATCATCATCAACAATTATATCAGAAAACTCGTTGTCTTCATCAGCACCTAAGATGTTAAGGTCACCATAGTTTTGAGATAAACTGTCAGATATCTTTTTGGTACTTTTGGTGGTGGGGTCCAAAACATTGTTGCCTGTAAAGTTAAGTTTTGAAGCCTCGTTTATCGAAGACTCATTAGCAATAACAGTTGAGTAGATAAATCCGTCATCATCAATATCCAGATTTTCAAACTCAATAGGAACATAAGTTACGAAAACATCATCTACATTTGAGCCCCCAAATGCACGATAAATATTACGCCAATACATAAGTGCTAAATCGCCGAGACTAGGCTGGATTTTTGGTGCGCCGAAATAGCGGACAAATACGCCGTCATCATCATACTCCAATATACCATCCAGACAGCCTTGAGAAATTATATAAGCTGCACCGTTATTAGCAATTCCAATTTTATAGGGCTTATATGTAAATGACTCATTAAATACATCCTGTGACGGAGACAAGTACTTAAGCAAAATCTGGCCCTGCTGATTCATTTTTAATGCAGCCTGATTATCAGTATCACAAACATAAATATTATCGTCTTTATCCACTGTAATACCATTTGGGTTTGTTAACCTATACTCAGAACCGTCAATATCTGTAAACAAGTACATCTCACTTATCAGATTAAAGTTTGAATCAAGCTTAGTAATACGGCCGCTGTTGGACGGGCCTCCGCTGTCCAGCAGATAAATCTCATTTTTTTCGCTTACATAAATATCATTAAGATTATGGAAGCTATTGCTTAAACCCAAATCCTCACTCAGGTAAATTTTTTCAGGCACATATCCTGACGGGTTTGCAACTGTTTCACCATAAAAGTTATAGTTATAAGAGTTATAAGGTACATATGCCAGTGCCGGGGCCATTAATGCAAATATTGCAATACAGGTTAACACTATCGTTAAAAAGCGCTTATGTGTCTTTTTCATTGCTAATCCCCCCTAACCTTTAATGCCCGCATGGGACATAGTTTTTACAGTACTGCTCTGCGCAATTATAAAGAATATAATTGGCGGAATCATCATAATTACTGACGCAGCATACGCCTCACCCGCACGCGCCACGCTTCCAGCAGTTGTGATTTGGCTTAATGCAGCCGGCAAGGTCTTAATTGTTTCAGTATAGATGTATGTCGTAGAAGTGGCGTTCCAGTTACGTTGGAAAGCAAATATAGCCAATGTCAGCCACGCAGGCTTAACGGCAGGCATCGCAATACGCCACAAAATAGTCCATTCATTTGCTCCGTCAATCCTTGCCGCCTCAATCATAGCATCAGGTATCTCGGCCATGTTTTGTTTTAGCAGGAATATACCCAGTGCAACACTTATCTCAGGTAACCAATAAGCAAAATATGTATCAATAATACCAAGCTTTGACATTACGAGATAAACAGGAACCTCTGTAACACCACCTGTAAACAGCAGTGACCAAACAATTATATTGAATATGACGTTGCGGCCAGGAAATTTGTTTTTAGCCAGCGGGTACGCACACATAGCAGCTGCAATAATATGCAACAATGTTCCAACTACTGTATTTAATATTGTATTAAATACGTACCGTGAAAACGGAACCCAGGACGATGAAGTCAGGTCAAATAGTTGTGTAAAGTTAGCAATGGTAGGCTGCCTTGCAAAAAAGCGCGGCGGGAAAATAAACAGCTCATTATATGGCTTGAACGCCTGTATTACCGAATAAATAAGCGGCAGGGCCATAAAAGCGCCGTAAAGCGCAAGCAGAATATATGTAGTTATATCTCCCGCAATTGCCACTTTGTTTCTTCTAAGCTTTGACATATATCAATTTCATCTCCTCTCCATTAATCGTGTGAATAACGCTTAAGCAGTAAGTTAACTATACCCTTAATTCCAAGCATTAAGGCAAATAGTATAACTGACAATGCCGAAGCATATCCCAGCTCAAAACGTGTGTTACCAAAGTCTTGTATATGTAAAACAATAGTATGCGCTGCATAGTCGACCGATGGGAATCCAACGAGTGAAGATGATATGCCGCTTACAGCAAACGATTGGGAAATCTGCATAACAGCGCCGAACATCAGCGAGCCGCCCATCTGCGGCAGAATTATATAAACAAGTTCCTGGAATCTGTTTCTAATACCGTCTATCGCTCCAGCTTCGCTAAGTGACGGGTCCAAATTCTGCAGGCCTGCAACGAAAGCCAAGAATCCAGTACCCAAGCTACACCAAAGCTGAACAATAATAACAATATTCAACATATAGTCAGGGTCTTTCAGCCATTGAATCGGCTCATTTATAAATCCCATTTGCATTAATACTGAGTTTATAAGACCATACATATCTCCGCTGAATAAGTATTGGAATATAAAGTATATATTTGCAAGTGTAGGTGCATAGAAAACAACGGTGAAAAATGCACGGCCAAACGGAGGCAGGTCATTAATAAACCACGCAAACACGAAACATAAGAGGTAACTTACAGGACCGGTTATAACCGCAAACTGAATAGTGTTTTTAAGCGCAATCAGAAAGACCTCGTCCTCAAGAAACATCCTGAGGTAATTATCCCAGCCCACAAATACTGGAGGGTTAAGTATATCATATCTTGTAAAAGATAATACTATTGACGCTCCGACAGGAATGAGGGTGAACAGTATAAAGAACACCAGAAAAGGAATCATTAAAAAATAGTTGACTTTATTTTCCCTCATTCTGTTCCAGGTGTACCTTGCTCTTTCAGAAAAAGACAGCTTTTTCTTTTTAAGCAGGTCAATATCTTTTGTCTTAGCCATTATTTGTACGCCTCCTCAGGAACAGATAAATTATACTCTATGCGTTTTCGCCAAATCTCAGCGTCTATCTGATCATTATAATAGAAAAGCATTTCTCTAGGATTGGTATTGTCATTAGTTACGTTTCTGAATGCATTGATTATTGTACGTCCAACATAGTAACCACCAACCAGCTCAGGCAACTCTTTCACCCAACTGCGCTGCTCTTTAATAGCTTCAGCTTCCTCTGCTGTCCAGTTAAGAAGTTCAAAAGCTTCAAGGTTTGCAGTTGTATAACGAGCAACCGGGCCTATTGCCATCTCTATCCTATTACCATATTCCGCTGAAGTCTCAGCTGAAGTCCACCATTTTAAGAACTCCCAAGAATCGTTTTTCTTTTGCTCAGCAACCTCGGGATCCCTTTCACTGCTCTTAACTATCATACAGCCAGTGACAGAACGTGACTCCTCACTGCGGTCAATTTCACCTGTTTCCTCATTAAGGGTGCCAGGTATTGGTGCAACACCCCACAAGCCACTCAGCTCCGGCGCGGATTGCGCTATATAAGTGATTTGTGAATAGGACTGGATTACCAGCGGCATTTCACCGTTTCTAAAACGTGTATATGCATCGTAAGTAAGCGGGAAGTCATACATAGTATAGTACTTTGTCCATGTTTCAAACGCGTCTACCGCATACTGTTCTGTGAAATTAGTCTTATCACCGTTTTCGCTGTAAACATCTTCTCCCTGCTGTTGAATAAGGGTGTAGAACAAACCGCCCGGCGTTGGGTTGGATTCAGACAGGTGAGAGTCAAGACCTACTGTCATATTATTTTGTTGGATATATGGAAGTATTTGCTCAAACTCATCCCAGGTGTTTGGAACCTCAATATTAAGCTCCTCAAATATATCCTTTCTATAGAACATCATATGGAAGTTCTGAGTTTCAGGCAAAGCAAATATCTTGTAAACTTTTTCGCCTGTTGCTGAGGTAGTGTTAAGCGTATACGGCCTTGCAGCATAATCTGTAAACCTGTCTAATACCTCATCAATATCCTCAAACTGGCTTAAGTCCACAACCGCATCACGGATACCCAGGTTCATAGGCTCAGTCCTTGAAACGCTTAGCGCTACATCCGGGCCGCGCCCTGATATAATCGCCTTTGATAAAACAGACAACGGCACAAGAGAAATATTAACTCCTATATCTGTTTCAGGGGTAAAGTAGTTGTCAGCCAGTGTTTTAAGAACCATAGCCTGGTCCCTACCGGTTCCAACCCATACTGTAATGGATCTGCCACCCTCGGTCTGCGAACCGATTGTTGTATAGTCATCTATAAAAGATGATACAAAAGCGCTTACCTCATGCACCACTTTTTCTAAAGCATTAGCATTTTGCCTCGGATAAGAAACGTTTTCGCCAGCAAATGTAATTTTATCTAGCTGTAATGGCTGGTCCCTAATCTCCAGCATCCACGCACCCAGCGTACTAATATTATCTTTAAAGGTAGAAAGTCGTGATGGGATAGTGTACGGCTTTTCTAGAAAACTGTCTATCTGAACTGCCAGAGTAGTCAGTATTTCGCTTGAGCCGCCGGTACCTGTTGACACCGAGTCCACCGTCTGCTTAATCTCCTTAAGGTCAGCACTTACTGATGTAAACATATCTGTAAGCCCGATAACGCTGGTATCTAATTTATAGTCTCTGAAGTTATCAGGGGTAGTACCTGTAACCATAATTATTTTACGATAAATATAGTTGAGCTGGTACACTACATCTTCAATGTTTCGGCTGGACTCTGACATGTCACCAACTACCGCTTCCATTGAAAATGTATGAGTTCCTGCTTCTAAATAAAATTTATAAGGCTCAAACTCATCGTCAATTGTACGGCCCGCAGTCACACTTCTATAACCAATGCCATATGTAAACCCAACAGTGTTTGCCTCTTCAAAAGGAACCACTCCATCAATATAAATACGTCTGTAAACAGTTGCACCGCGGACAAATGACTGCCTGAATTTAAAGCTAATGGTATAATAGCCAGACTCCGGCACATTTATCGTCCAGTTAACTGTCTGCTGACTGGAGTTCCAGTTTTCGCCGCCTAAAGTATTAAGGCGGGTTCTGCTTACATTATAAGGAGTTACTTTAGGGTCGCTCCTATCATAAGCGGGTTGTATAATAGAGTCTGTCTTATCCTCATAGTTTTCTGCTTCAATAATTAAATATTCAGTAGCGTCAACAGCACCGTTGCTGTCATGCTGTGCTTTATACTCATCATAGGTAATCTGGCTTCCATCATTATAAAATCTTAAGCTTGCAAGCGCAAAAGTGCCTGAAATAGAGTTTAATGTGATGGTATGCGTACCTGCTTCCAAGTAAAACTTTATAGGCTCCATGTAGTTGCCGTTTGGATCCTGAAAAGACTTTGTAAGCCATTTGAGTGACAGAACCTGAGCCGGTAAAAGCTGATTGTCTACCGAATCGTACACAGGCTCTTTTTCCTCGCTGGTCCAATTTCTTTTCATAGTAAAACTGCCAGCTTCCTCATAGGGCAGCTGACCATCAACAAGAATTTCAAACTCCAGGTCACGTGTGACTTTATCACTTTGAGGGAAGTAGACCATTTCAAGTGCATATAGACCGGTTTCGGGAACATTGACAGAATAAACAAGGTTACCGTTGCCGCTCAGCATTAAAACATTGTCCTTACCCTCGTAAGACTGATTTGTCTCAACCGTGGCAGTGGATGATACCAAAGCATTAGGATCGATTATGATAGATTCTTTAGAAGTATCATACTCCTTATACCTTTCATAGTAATCATCATATTGGTTTTCCCTAGTAAAGCCTGATATATAGGATGACTCCTCAGACGCCTGTTCAGCGGCTTCATTTGCCGCGACCTCCTCCTGCGTCTGCTCCACCTGGCCACCCGCGCTGATTGTTTCTGCAAATGCAAAAGTGCAGCATGTACATAGCATAAGCAAAATCAATAGCATTGAAATCACAGACTTCAATATTTTGTTGGGTACGCTATTCTTTAACATTTGTTTACCTCCGAGATTAAAATTTTGCAATAAGACAGTATAGCTTTAAATCCCCACTTAAAAATACTGCTAAAGTTCTTGAACTTATATAGCCATCGAATTTTAGCACTATTATACAGTTAGTAATTATAGCATATTATAAAATTAAATTCAACGAATTTTTCGATTTTGAAAAATGTCCTTTAATTAATTGTTAATAATAATGTAAAATCTCTATCACCTAGCTTTCTACAATAAAGTTTTTTTATATTTTGAATGTGCAAAATAAACAAAAATAAGCATCTTGATAAAAATATGTCGTATTTTTGTTTAGATTGCACAAATTGTAAACTTTATTTGCCCTGCTCATTCAATAAATCATTCTTTATCTGCCAGAGCTTTGGAGTTAAATCAACGTAATAGTCATGCGGATTTTCAAAGCGTTTGACCTCGTCCCAAAGCGTTTCTACTTGCTGTAAGCAATAGCTTCTAATTTCGCTTGTTGTAGGCAAATCATATACAAGTTTGCCTTTTTTAAATATCGGTTTTAACAATGGTTTGATATGAAAATTGTCGACTGTTTTGGTTTTCCAGGTGTAAATAGGGTCGAATAATGTATAAGGTTTTGACTCGTCTATCTGCTCATCATAAACAGATATGAGATCGGCTATAGCCTTGCCTGTTTCGTTTGAAAAAATACGGTTTACTTTTTTAAAATGTGGCAGTGTTATTTTTTCAATATTATTTGATATTTTTATTTTAGGTATAATTCTGCCGTCCTTTTCCAGTGCAACAAGCTTATATACTCCACCAAATACCGGCTCGCTTTTAGAGGTTATCAGGCGCTCACCCACGCCAAAGCTGTCTATACACGCACCCTGCATAATGGTGTCGCGGATAATATATTCATCCAGTGAGTTTGAGACCATAATCTTGCAGTCTTCAAACCCGTTTTCATCCAGTATTTTTCTTAGTCTTTTAGTCAGGTATGTAATATCTCCAGAGTCAATCCTTATACCCACAGGCCTATTCCCAGTCGGAAGTATTACATCATTAAAAACCTTTATTGCGTTTTTGATTCCGGACTGAAGTATATTATAGGTATCGATAAGCAGCACACAGCTGTCCGGATATATGCGTGCATAGCTGGCAAACGCTTCATACTCGCTGTCAAAGGACTGAACCCAGCTGTGCGCCATAGTACCGCTACTTGGCACACCAAACATCATATCGCAGAGTGTATTTGATGTTCCCACGCATCCCGCAATATAAGCTGCCCTAGCGCCTAAAACCGCGCCGATATAGCCTTGCGCACGGCGGGAGCCAAATTCACTTACTGCTCGCCCATCAGCAGCGCGCACAATCCTATTTGCTTTAGTTGCAATCAGCGACTGGTGGTTTATTGTTAGCAGCACCATCGTCTCAATCAGTTGTGCTTGTATTGCCGGCCCGCGCACTGTAAGTATAGGTTCACCTGGAAAAATAGGGGTGCCTTCTGGTATCGCATAGACATCACAGCTGAATTTGAAGTTTTTAAGATACTCTAAAAACTGCTCGCTGAATATACGCTTTCCTCTTAAAAACTCTATATCTTCCTCAGAAAAGCTAAGGTCGTTTAAAAACTCAATCACCTGTTCAAGCCCAGCCGCGATAGCAAACCCGCCATTGTCAGGAATCCTGCGGAAAAACATATCAAAGTATACTATCTGGTCACCCTTACCCTCAATAAAATAACCATTGCTCATAGTAAACTCATAAAAGTCAGTTATCATATTGAGTTTAAAATCACTATTGCTTATCATTTTGCCCTCCAACATTAAAATAATTATTCAAACCGACATATTATACTACATTTTTATTTATAATACAAGTCAATAAATTTATCTAACGTAAATCTTTCATTTAACAGACGCAAAAGCATTGTGTTTGAAATGCGGTGCGCAATACCCAGGCTGTCTAAAAACTCGCTCCGCTTTTGATTTGAGTTTTCTTTTCCTATAAGGCCTAACTCATACAAGTGTATCGTTTTTATATCATCTTTCCGTATAATACTTGAGGCGTATGGCACAAACAGTTCATAAAGCTTACTATCTTCTATCCCCTCCAGCCCCAAAAATCCCTCTTTAGATGGACTTTGTTTGCGCTTTTCTTTGCCTTTAATATTAGGTATAAACACATGTGATATTTCAGCGTTTTTTAAAATTGACTGAAGCCTAACGCGTATTTTATAGCCAGCATAATCACTATCTGTTGCAATAAGCACTCCCTTTTTTTCGGCCAGCTCTTTTATCAACCGCATTTTGTCAGTCTTCCTATACGCACCAAACCCGTCAACTGCGACAATATCAGCATCTAAAATGTTCTCCAGTTTAATTTTATCATACTTACCCTCTACAATTACCAGCTTGGAAATTGCTATCTTTTTACCAGTCAAAAATCATGCCCTCCACTTTGTAAGAGTTTTTACTGATTTTAAATCGCACTGTTGAGTCAATATCCGTTCTGAATATATTCGTCGAATATTCACTTAGCCTTTTTAGCACAGTATTGTTTGGATGCCCGTAGTTGTTGTCAATGCCCACACTTATCACACTCGTCTGCGGTGTCACTGCATTTAACAGATATGTAGAGCTTGACGTTTTTGAACCATGGTGCGCCACCTTAAGTATGTCACAGTCCAGCTCATCTTCTCCATACTCGTCTAAAAGCTTACGCTCTGTTGCAAGCTGCATGTCGCCCGTATACAGCACCTTTGTCTCCCCATATTCCAGCATGTACGCATAGCAGCTCTCATTGCCGCCCTCGTCAAAATCCGCCTGCTCTGTGTACACATGTATCTGTGCACTCCCCAGCACTTCTATTGTCCTGTCCTCTTTCTCGGTTATTATATTGGCGCCCTCCATCCTTGCATACTGTATCGCTTCTTTAAACTCCTCATCATTGTCAGCTATTGCCCCGCCAGGATATATTATGTTCTCCACTTCATAATACTTTACTATTTCCTCCAGATACCCGCAGTGGTCACTATGCAAATGCGTAAGTAAAATATATTCTATCGTATCTACATCCTGCCTCTGAAGCTCGGCCTTCAGCTCATATATCCCGCTGTTGGCGCCTCCGCAGTCTATCACTACCGCTTTGGAGTTTTTCATTATCACCGCACTGTCTCCCTGACCCACATCTACAAACGACGCGTATATTGTTCCCCTTGTCATATACGCTTCATATCCGTACAGGCTTGTGGTAAATATCACAAACGAGCACACCAGCGCTCCTGCCCTGAAGCTCTCATACTTTCTCTGAAAGTACAGCGCACAGCCAAACGTCACCAGTCCCACTATCACCACAAAATAGAAAAACACATACGCCTCTCCAACCGATGCAAACTTTAGTGACGCGAAAAAGTATATCATACTCTCTATTACTTCGTACACTAACCCTATCACTTTGGATATCAGCTCATAACCCCACGGCCAGAAGCTTATTAAAAGCCCTACTATCCCAAGGTCAAACGCTATCTGTATCGGTATGCTAAGCACTGTGCTGCACACCGGCGCTATTAAGCTTATCCGCCCAAATGCCAGCACCAGCACTGGTATGCACGCCACATTTGCTCCTAGCGATACTGCAAATGCGTACTTTGATGCTCTATATATCCCCTGCACCACACTGTGCTTAAAATAAAAGCCCGGCAGTATCATATGGTCTATCTCCGGCGCCAGCAGGATTATTCCACCAGTCGCACTTGCTGACAGCAAAAAGCCCACATCCCTTACTGAAAATGGCATGGTTATACATATCAGCAGCACTGCTGCCGCAAGCGATGTAAGGCTGTCCGGGTCTCGCCTAAACAGCCGCGCTGAGTAGTACACTATCAGCATAATTGCCGACCTTATGCAGGGCAGCGGAAAGCCTACAAGCGCCGTGAAAAATATCGCAGCTACTATACTTATCACATCTGTGTGCCGGTACTGCACACCTAAAAATGTCAGAAACCCGTTTAAAAACACTATAGCAAAGGTTAAATGCATGCCACTTACTGACAGCACATGCTGCAGCCCGGCCTCGGTAAATGCGTCGTTTAGCTTATCGTCTATCTCTGACTTATCACCCAGTATCATTCCTTTCATAAACGCGCCTACCCTGTCGTCGCCAAAGCTGAGCCGGTCCTTTATCCCCTGCTGGAAGTTTGCAAAGTTGTATGTAAGGCTTCTCCTGTCCGCCGGCTCTACCACCTCGTAGCTTGTGCCAAATGCGGTTACAAATATACCCTTGCTCCTGTCCCCGCCGTACCTCATTACACTGCCGAATATATTGCCGTTAAATTTAAGCTTGGCTGATGCTTCAAACTCATCAGTCTTAGTAAAATAAATCCTTACTTTAAAGTTTATATCATAGCTTTTATCGCCCTTCTCTGCATCTAATACCGTTACCCTGTTACAGTTTATAACTGCGGTGTGATAGTTAGTGCTTTTGGATATCATAGTTTGGCTGGTGCCTTCTATTACCACCTGCTCCCCTGTAAAGCTTATTACTGGCTGGTAGAAAATTTTTGTGTATCCAAAGAACACTGCTGCAGATACTAGTATCGCGCTAAAGCAGTATATTGCAAGCTTTTTCTCCCTAAATCTAAGTATTATTGACAATACAAGGCCGAAAGCCCCTATACCTATTGCTACTATTACAAAAGTCTTTAGCGGCACAAAGGTCCCTAACAGCATTGTAACAAACACGCTTACTGCCATCCATACTAATTTGTATCTGAATATACTTTTAAACATCCATTCTCCCTTATTTCACTAATTGAAACATTTAAAGCTTTAATAAACAATTATAAACAAAGGGGGTCTTTTAATGAAGTATAAAATTCTGATTCTGCTAATATGTTCAGTACTGATAATAACCGGCTGCAGCAAAGAAGATGCGACCGGCACCCTCGCCGGAGATGAAGTTTATCAAATCCAGCCTTACTACTTTATCCAGCCTGACAGCCGGGAGGAAAACCAAAAATCAATTACTGAAAGCAGCCCGGAATTTGCTTATAGCGCCGGCACAATTTACTACACCAACCAGCCGAAAAAAAGCGGGCCATGCCGCATTATGGCAATTGACATTAACGCCCAAAGCCTGGATGAGGCAGTGCTCTTTAAAGACAATGAAAAGGTGGACGGCCAACAGCAAAACTATATGTTTACTGTAAAAGATAACAGCCTTTGCTGCTATGACCTTGATGCCAACAATACTTTAAAGCTTGAGATTAGCCTTCCCCTTGACTACGCGGTGCTGGATAACACGCTTTATTACATTGCCGAAAACAGTGCTTTTGCAGTAAATATTGAAAGCGGACAAAGCACTCATTTAGGGGACGGGTATCAAAATCTGAAGGCGGAAAACGGCAGGCTGTGGCTTATCACAACAGGTGGTGAGCTGTGCGAAGCTATAGGAGAAAGTGTATCTGTGCCTGTTGCAAGCGGCATAATTTCGCCAAATTATTTTACTGTAATAGAAAACACACTGTTTTACACAAGCGGTGTTGAAGGTGAAAACGAGCAGGCTCTCTACAGTAAAGAGCTTGGATCTGATAGCGATACTATAGTTTTGGATAATATCCAGGTCTTTTATGAAATTATAAATGTTGACGGATATGTATATGCAACATATGTGCCAGAGGGTAAAAGCCAGCATATACTAGCCTTTCTGGACTTTCAAAAAAGAAAGAGCCAGCCTGATACAGCTTTTGAAATCGCGCTGGATAACCCCAGTGACTATTCCATTAAGGCATATAGCAGTAAGGACAGCAGCGCTTGGTTTATATGCTGCGGCAGCGCTGTTTTAGAGGCTGGCAGCCGCAATGTGCTGGCGCCTTCTGGAATCAATCTTAAAACCCAGGTATTTGACGACCTTGCGATATTTATGTTTGATGCCAAAGGCCAAAATTTTTACTTTGAAACATATCAGCTTGACCCGGCCAGCCACAGGATTAATCCATAGGAGGGCATAAAATGAAACTATATAAACCAATTTTAATATTTATTTGCTTTATAATTGCTTTTTCGTTTAGTGCATGTTCTAAAAACGCAAGCACATTAGATACCGCTCCAAAGCTTGCAATTAATGAGCAAAGCATATTTTACAGCGATGGCGCTGCCAATACGGTTAGAAAACTTTCTATCAGTGCTGACAGCGTGGATGATTCAGAGATATTTTTAGAGGATGAACGGGTGGACAGCCAAATTGGCAGCTACATGTTCACAACCAAAGCCGACATGCTGCGCTGCTATTCAATTGAAACTGAGCCACAGCTTTTATTTGAAATTGAAAAGCCAGATAAATACGCTGTTCTTGAAAATATGCTTTACTTTATCAGAGATAACATTTTATACTCTTTAGATACAGCCGGTGGGCAGCAAGCTAAAGTTGACAGCGATAGGTATATAGATTTAAAAGCTGAAGCCGGGCGGATTTGGCTTATAACAAAATCACATAATCTAAAGCGGCTTAGCGGTACACAAATGAGTGATGCCCTGCTTACTGACATAAATATTATAAATGATTTTACCGTAATTGACAAAACAATTTATTATCTGACAAAATCAGATACCGGCTATAGAATCTGCTGTAAGGATTTTGATACAATGCAGACTGATGTGTTGCTTGATAATATAGAAAGATTTTATGGGCTTACAAGCGTTAACAAATTTGTGTATGCCACAGTAAAGACTAAAGGCAGCAGCACAGATAGTCTTATGGTTTTTGAACATGGTCAAAGCGGGCAAAGCTTTTTTACGCTTAAGTCAGATATACCCAGCACAGATTTAAAGGCTTTTGACTCCATAGTAAGCTATGGCGCCGGGATTGTGGCAATGGGAAATAACACATCCTGGCAGGCAGAGGGTGATTACTGTGACATGCAGGCATATGGTAAAAACGCAGTATTCATGCTCAAAGACCAACAGCAAGACTACTTTTTTGAAATAACCAGCCTCCAAACTAGCCATAACACAATCCTTCCGTAAAGCATGCGGCCGCGCCTTAAAAGCGCGGCCTTTTTTATTCGTTTAGCTTGGCTGTAATATCATAAATAAAAGCGGTTATAAGCTCACGCCCTCCAAGCCGTGCGCTTTTGAGTGAAAGGTCTAAATCCCGGCAGCGGTTAAGGCAATATATTAAATACGGCATGCGCATGTTCTGCACATTTTTCATCACTTTTGCGGCCCCGTACACATTAATTTTAAAGTCGTCTGCCATCTCTTTGGACGATATACCCTCCTCCATTGCAGAGCGCGCGCGATACATGTCTATAAAAGCGCGGTAAAATACATTGGCAATATCCAGGTGCTCACAGCCCTGCTTATAAAGCTTATCAATAACTGAAAAAAGCTTATCAAAATTTCGAGAATATAAAGCGTCAGTTATTTCAAACCTGTTGGCATCTATGCTCTTTGTAACAATATTGTCTATATCCTCTTTTGTTATCTTTTCATCCTCTACAGCCTGGCAGAGCTTTTTAGCCTCATTTTTAAGAGCGAGCATGTCACTGTCTGCAGTTTCCATAAAATAATACAAATCATTTTGTGAGATTTGCTTATCATAGCTTTTAAAAATGCGCTTTAGCCAGGCGGCAAGGTTTGAAGGCGTGGGCTTGTCCAAAATCACATCCGCACCGCCTGCTGATACTACAAGCTGCGAAAGCGGCGTACTTTTCTGCTCGTCCTTAAGTGCAGTATCAAAAAATATAACTATTGAAGTCGGCGGAATATTTATCAAAATTGACTTTAATGTCTCCTTTTTTTCTTTGGAAGATATAAGGCTGTTATCAAAGTCAATAACACCGATAAACTTGTACTCACCCATAACCGGGTAAGAGTTTATTGTGTCACTAAAAATACTTAAATCAAGGGCCTTGCCGTCAAATTCTATAATATTAAATTCACGCATGCTGCTTACAGCCTTTTTCTTAATTTCGCTGTAATAGTAGTCCTTTAAATATTGCTCATGGCCATGGATATAATAAAGCCGCTTAAACGACTTTATTTTAATGTCATTAATTAATATATTACCAGTCAAAAATCATGCCCTCCACTTTGTAAGAGTTTTTACTGATTTTAAATCGCACTGTTGAGTCAATATCCGTTCTGAATATATTCGTCGAATATTCACTTAGCCTTTTTAGCACAGTATTGTTTGGATGCCCGTAGTTGTTGTCAATGCCCACACTTATCACACTCGTCTGCGGTGTCACTGCATTTAACAGATATGTAGAGCTTGACGTTTTTGAACCATGGTGCGCCACCTTAAGTATGTCACAGTCCAGCTCATCTTCTCCATACTCGTCTAAAAGCTTACGCTCTGTTGCAAGCTGCATGTCGCCCGTATACAGCACCTTTGTCTCCCCATATTCCAGCATGTACGCATAGCAGCTCTCATTGCCGCCCTCGTCAAAATCCGCCTGCTCTGTGTACACATGTATCTGTGCACTCCCCAGCACTTCTATTGTCCTGTCCTCTTTCTCGGTTATTATATTGGCGCCCTCCATCCTTGCATACTGTATCGCTTCTTTAAACTCCTCATCATTGTCAGCTATTGCCCCGCCAGGATATATTATGTTCTCCACTTCATAATACTTTACTATTTCCTCCAGATACCCGCAGTGGTCACTATGCAAATGCGTAAGTAAAATATATTCTATCGTATCTACATCCTGCCTCTGAAGCTCGGCCTTCAGCTCATATATCCCGCTGTTGGCGCCTCCGCAGTCTATCACTACCGCTTTGGAGTTTTTCATTATCACCGCACTGTCTCCCTGACCCACATCTACAAACGACGCGTATATTGTTCCCCTTGTCATATACGCTTCATATCCGTACAGGCTTGTGGTAAATATCACAAACGAGCACACCAGCGCTCCTGCCCTGAAGCTCTCATACTTTCTCTGAAAGTACAGCGCACAGCCAAACGTCACCAGTCCCACTATCACCACAAAATAGAAAAACACATACGCCTCTCCAACCGATGCAAACTTTAGTGACGCGAAAAAGTATATCATACTCTCTATTACTTCGTACACTAACCCTATCACTTTGGATATCAGCTCATAACCCCACGGCCAGAAGCTTATTAAAAGCCCTACTATCCCAAGGTCAAACGCTATCTGTATCGGTATGCTAAGCACTGTGCTGCACACCGGCGCTATTAAGCTTATCCGCCCAAATGCCAGCACCAGCACTGGTATGCACGCCACATTTGCTCCTAGCGATACTGCAAATGCGTACTTTGATGCTCTATATATCCCCTGCACCACACTGTGCTTAAAATAAAAGCCCGGCAGTATCATATGGTCTATCTCCGGCGCCAGCAGGATTATTCCACCAGTCGCACTTGCTGACAGCAAAAAGCCCACATCCCTTACTGAAAATGGCATGGTTATACATATCAGCAGCACTGCTGCCGCAAGCGATGTAAGGCTGTCCGGGTCTCGCCTAAACAGCCGCGCTGAGTAGTACACTATCAGCATAATTGCCGACCTTATGCAGGGCAGCGGAAAGCCTACAAGCGCCGTGAAAAATATCGCAGCTACTATACTTATCACATCTGTGTGCCGGTACTGCACACCTAAAAATGTCAGAAACCCGTTTAAAAACACTATAGCAAAGGTTAAATGCATGCCACTTACTGACAGCACATGCTGCAGCCCGGCCTCGGTAAATGCGTCGTTTAGCTTATCGTCTATCTCTGACTTATCACCCAGTATCATTCCTTTCATAAACGCGCCTACCCTGTCGTCGCCAAAGCTGAGCCGGTCCTTTATCCCCTGCTGGAAGTTTGCAAAGTTGTATGTAAGGCTTCTCCTGTCCGCCGGCTCTACCACCTCGTAGCTTGTGCCAAATGCGGTTACAAATATACCCTTGCTCCTGTCCCCGCCGTACCTCATTACACTGCCGAATATATTGCCGTTAAATTTAAGCTTGGCTGATGCTTCAAACTCATCAGTCTTAGTAAAATAAATCCTTACTTTAAAGTTTATATCATAGCTTTTATCGCCCTTCTCTGCATCTAATACCGTTACCCTGTTACAGTTTATAACTGCGGTGTGATAGTTAGTGCTTTTGGATATCATAGTTTGGCTGGTGCCTTCTATTACCACCTGCTCCCCTGTAAAGCTTATTACTGGCTGGTAGAAAATTTTTGTGTATCCAAAGAACACTGCTGCAGATACTAGTATCGCGCTAAAGCAGTATATTGCAAGCTTTTTCTCCCTAAATCTAAGTATTATTGACAATACAAGGCCGAAAGCCCCTATACCTATTGCTACTATTACAAAAGTCTTAAGCGGCACAAAGGTCCCTAACAGCATTGTAACAAACACGCTCAATGCTATCCATACTAATTTGTATCTGAATATACTTTTAAACATCCGATCCCCCTGATTTTATTATACAACAACTTTGCAGGTTTGGGAATATATGTTTAAAAAAAATTCCGCCAGTACTCTCGTACTGGCGGTAAATATTTAAAGTATAATACAGATAAGCCCTCCGCTGCCCTCATTAATTATTCTGGACAGGGTTTCCTGGAGTTTATATCTTGCATCCTCTGGCATACGTGAAAGCTTGCTTTGCAACCCTTCATTAACAAGTTCATGCACAGATTTGCCGAAAATATTGGACTCCCATATCTTTTCCGGATTCTCCTCAAAGTCCTCCATAAGATACATAACAAGCTCTTCAGACTGGCGCTCGGAGCCTACAATTGGTGACACCTCAGTTTTTATATTAGCCTGGATAATATGGTAGGATGGGGCTGAGGCCTTTAGCTTAACTCCAAACCTGCCGCCGCTTTTAAATATCTCCGGCTCATCCAGCTTTAGGTCGCTTATAGTTGGGTTTACAATTCCGTACCCGGTTGCGCATGCCTCATCAAAGGCCGCATTAATTTTATCAAACTTGCCTTTGGCGGCTGACAGCTCACTTATGTAGCGTATAAGCGCACCGTCATCCGGAATTTCAATACCGGCGGTTTCGCTCAGCACTTTATAATAGAGTGCCTTGTCAAAATCCATCTTAATGGTCGCACTGCCGCTGCCAAGGTCCATTGAATCTATCTTGCAGTCGTCAAGCTGGTCAATCTCGCCCAGCTTTCCTATCATTTTGCGTACTTCGCGTACGTTTTTAATCTCTTTTGCGCAGTCCATGATGCTTGAATAGACGTTTTGTTTAAGCCAGTGCTTATTCTCAAGCCCGTCTACCCATTCAGGTATGTCAACCTCAATCTGTTTTATAGGAAATTCAAGCAGAACTGTCTGGATGATGTTTAAAATCTCCTGCTGGCTAAGCTCAAGGCAGTTTACGCACATAACCGGCGCATCATATTGTGCCTCCAGCTTATCTCTGAGTGCCTGGGCGCTGTCACTGTCAGGAAACATTGAATTTATAAGTATAACAAACGGCTTGTTAATCTCTTTGAGCTCCCGCACCACTCGCGACTCTGCCTCAACATAATCGTCGCGGGGGATTTCGCCAATGCTGCCGTCGGTAGTAATCATAAGCCCGATAGTTGAGTGCTCGCATATGACCTTTTTTGTACCGATTTCTGCTGCGCGCTGAAACTCCATTTCGTCCTCGCTCCAGGGAGTAATAACCATTCTCGGTCCGCCGTCTTCAATATATCCCAACGCGCTGTCCACTACATAGCCCACACAGTCTATCATGCGAACGTTAAACTTAGCGTTATCGTCCATTGTAACCTCAACAGCCTCATCGGGAATAAACTTAGGCTCGGTTGTCATTATGGTCCGCCCGGCAGACGACTGAGGGAGCTCATCTACAGCCCGCTCGCGCTTGTACTCATTTTCAATATTGGGTATTACTAAGGTTTCCATAAACCTTTTGATAAAAGTAGATTTGCCGGTTCTGACAGGTCCGACTACGCCAATGTAAATATCGCCCTGGGTACGTTTAGCAATATCTTTATATATACTTGCGCTTGGCATTAAAAATCCCCCTTTGAATTGTCCATGTCTCTATATTTATATGGGTGTTATTTTGATTTTAGTACAAGTTTTATAATTAATTATAGGAAATTAAAAGCATTTTATTTTCGTCCAGCACATCACAGTCAATATCGTTGTTTCTCTTTATTATTTGGGCTGAGGTAAAGTACTTGCGCGCAATATCCCATACCCTTTCTCCCTTGTCGGCGTAGTATAAGACCACTGGCGACATCTTTTTAGTATCAATTGGCTGTTGTTCATCAACTTCAATAGAGTCAACTGTACCTATTCTAAGCCGTGCATATACAATAATGTTAAAGTCAATTTCAGTCTTTATTTCAATCTTATCGTCTGACAGCATTGTAAAGCTGTTGCCAATGGCAGCCGCGCGCGCTTCACAGCGCATATTATCACATACATATGAAAGTTCTTTTAACATTTGGAAAGGTACGGTTTTTTCTAAAATTCTACACTCATCACTGTTGCTTACAAAAAGTGCATAGTGGATATCGCCCTCAATTTTTAAAGCGTTTCCGCTTGTGGATACTTTTTGTATCATTGCGTTTGCACCTATGTTGTGAATACGCACATCCTGCATATCCAGCGCAATCTCATTTTTAAACATATTGGTAAAGGACATATTGTCGGTATTGCGCTCAACAGTTATTTCGTTTGTTGAGGTATTGGTTTCATACTTTGTGGAGTAGGCGTCCACCAAAAGCGGCTGTTTAATATTTCTAAATACATCTACGGTTGCAGTACCGTTTATCTCGATATCAAAAACGCGGTTTTCACCGTTATCGTCTGCTTCTATATCCGCTCTCAGCCCACAGACCTCACACGCCACATCGCAAAAATCATCTTCCATAGCCCCGTTAACATCAATAATATGGCTAAAGGGTATGGATGCAGTAATATCGCATACATCGTCCTTAGTGTCACCTGTTGAGTAAATAATGCAAACCTGGGCGTTACCTTTTATAAGTACTTTATTATTGATAATCTTGGTCTCTGTAACCTGTATTACAGCGTCATTTTTAAGTACATCTGCAATCTGTGCGCCGGATGAGCCGATATCTGTCTGACCTGATATTTTAAAATCCGACTCGCAGCTGTCTACAAAGGTACACATATCATAAGGCTCAAACAAAGTTTCAATACCATCGCAATCAACCTCGGAGACAACATCGCATGTTGCAGTATCCCAAACCTTTATTGCTATGCCGACAGAGCACTTGACATTTGCCTTGCGGGGATTAAGCAGGCGGCATACCACATTAGATGTACGCAGCTTTAGTTTTATCTGTGGATTTTGCACGCTGTCCCGCAGGGTAAATACCTGTGTAAAGCGGCTTTCTTCCGATATTGATTTAACCGCCCCGTTTTCTTCGGCTATGTAAATCATGCAAATGCTGCAAATTCCGTCTACAGTCACCCTGTCGCCGTCCACTGATTTTCCAATTATGCAAGGTGTGACATCACATTTTAAAATACGCATTGCGCTAAGGCTGTAGTCGGGTATTATTATATCAGTATCCAGCTTTTCATCCGCAAAGTTTTCATATACCGTTTCAGTCAGTTGTATCTGACTCGTACTAAGTTTACATTCCATAGCCATCTTCTCCTTAAAGAGTTTTTTCTTTGTTCAAATATACGAGCCAGCTTTTCAAAATATACGCGTTATGGACAATTTATCTTTCAAAAGTGTTCAAATTTTAAAAAGGTCTTGTTTTTTATCAAAAATATATTATAATGTTGAGTGATTTGAACTTAAGTTAAAGGAGAGAGTAAATATTAAAAACCACGCATCTAAATTTAAAAAACGGTTTAGACTTCACCCTCTTCAAACAGTTGTTTTAACCATATTGCTGGTAATTGCTATAGGGTTTATATTGCTTATGCTACCCGTTTCATCTTCAGAAGGTAAGTGGACTGACCCTGTAACCGCACTTTTCACCTCAACTAGTGCAACCTGCGTTACCGGCCTTAGCGTAGTAAATACCGGCGTTTATTGGAGCTATTTTGGACAGCTCGTTATAATTTTGCTAATCCAGGTCGGCGGCCTTGGATTTATGAGTATGGCGATGATAACCTCGATTATTATCCACCGCACAGTCTCAGTTAAAGAGCGGCTTACTATGAGCAACTCAATCGGCCTTGACAGCGCTCCCGATATTACAAGCACTGTTAAGCATATTTTTATAGGTACTTTTATATTTGAAGGTATTGGTACTTTGCTGCTAAGCCTTAAGTTTGTAGGTGAATATGGAATAATTGGTGGTATATGGAAAAGCTTGTTTTTATCCATATCCTCTTTTTGTAATGCGGGCTTTGATATTTTTGGATACTCCGGAGAACAAACTTCGCTTATGGCGTTTAAGAGTGACCCATATGTTAATCTTATAGTAGTTTCACTCATTATTATTGGCGGGCTTGGATTTTTTGTTTGGGAGGATATTTTAAACAAGCGCTCGCTTAAATCCATATCAGTTTACAGTAAAATGGTTATAAGCATGACTGCATTTTTACTGCTGTTCGGCACAGTATTTTTTCTTTGCGCTGAGTATAATAACCCAGAGACATTAGGGACGCTTAACTTTGGGGAGAAAATAATTGCAAGCCTGTTTCACTCCACCACCCTGCGTACAGCCGGGTTTACCACACTGGATTTGCCCGCTATGACATCACAGTCTAAAATGTTAAGCGTTGTGCTTATGTTTATCGGCGGTTCATCCGGCTCCACAGCGGGCGGCATTAAAACTGTAACGCTTTTTGTTATGGTGCTTGCTGTTATAAGCATCGCCTCGGGAAACAAGCTTGTAAAATATAAGCACAAGTCCATTAGTTATAATAATATTTTACGTGCGTTTACAATATTCTTTACCTCAGTTGCTGTTGTATTTGTATCGTCTTTGACTATATCAATTTTAGACAAAGGCCCTACATTTTCGGATATTGTTTATGAGTGCGTATCTGCATTTGCAACGGTGGGTTTATCAACTCTCGGCATCTCTGCATTATCCGATATAAGCCAGATAATTCTTTGCATACTGATGTTTCTAGGCAGGGCCGGAATACTTACATTCACCTGCGCGATTATGCGAAGACTGTCATCTAAAAATGACTTGATTAATTATCCACAGGCTGATTTATTAATTGGTTAGAAAGGAAGTTAAGTATATGAAATCATTTGCTGTAATAGGTCTGGGCCGCTTCGGAGCCAACCTTGCGGTAACGCTTGAAAACCTTGGACATGAGGTGCTGGGGGTGGACAATGACCCTGAAAAGGTTAAACAGGTATCTGATATAATAACCCATGCAGCAATTGCTGACCCGCTGGACGAAAATGTGCTTAAAAACCTTGGGATAAGAAATTTTGACTGTGCGATTGTCGCACTGTCTGAGGATATCCAATCCAGCGTACTTGTCACACTCTCACTAAAAGAAATGGGTGTGGGGTATGTACTAGCAAAGGCGCAGAGTGAAATTCATGAGCGGGTGCTTCTAAAAGTTGGTGCGGACAAGGTTGTCTTCCCTGAAAAAGATATGGGTGAGCGGGTTGCACAATCACTTTCCAGAAGCAATATTATTGAATATATCCAGCTCTCTGACGAGTACTCTATTATTGAAATTAAAACTCCTCGTAGGTGGATAGGTAAGACATTACGAGGACTTAATGTGCGAAGCAAGTATAAAATTAATATTGTAGCAATTAAAGGCTCGGACGGGAAAATCAATCTTTCCCCTAATCCGGATGATGAGCTTTTAGAGGATAACATGCTGGTCATAGTTGGTGACAGCAGAAATGTTGCAAAGGTAGCAGACGGCAAATGAAGTGTATAAAAAGCCTAAGCAATCCACTTATTAAATCCACAGCCGGGCTGTTAAGCACCTCCGGCAGAAAAAAAAGCGGATGTTTTATAATTGAAGGGCCAAAGCTTTGCCTTGAAGCGCTTGAGAGTGGGTTTACAGCTGAACATTGCTTTATTGTGGAGGGATTTGACAACCAGGATATTTTAAGCCGTATAGAAAGCTGCCGTATTGTACAGGTGACCCCAGAGATAATGCACAAGATGTCCGGGCTGACTACAGCTCAGGATGTGATGATGACTGCAAAAATACCTTCAAGCCACATATTGGATGAAAAAAGCGATATTATTATTGCTCTGGATAGAATTGCGGACCCGCATAATATAGGCGCCATACTCCGCTCGGCTGAAGCGTTTGGTATAAATCAGGTTGTTTTATCGTCCGGATGTGCGGATATGTACTCCCCTAAAGTTTTGCGCGGGGCCATGGGCAGTGTTTTTAGAATTGGTGCCTGTTATGTAGACCTTATAAGTTATCTTCAAGACAGAAAAAGCAATGGCTATAAAATTTTAGGTGCAGGGCTTAGTAAAAAATATTTAACGGTAAATAAGCTTGAAAATTTTAAAAAAGCTGTTATCATTATAGGAAATGAAGGCGGCGGTATCAGTAAAGCTGTCATGGAGATATGTGATAACGGATTATATATACCCATGCTGGGGAAAAATGAATCTTTAAATGCGGCGGTTGCCGCTTCTGTTATTATGTGGGAGTGGCAGCGGCAGAGGGTAAGGCTATGAACGATAGTATTGTATTATGGCTATGGCTAAAGCTTGCAGTTGAAAGCCATTCTATTACCATGACTAAATTAATTGCTCATTTTAAAAGCATACAGGCGGTTTATGAGTGCAATGGTGAGCAGCTTTCAGAGCTTGATTTTATTGACAATAAGCTTAAAAGCGCGCTTTTAAAAAAGCAGCTGAAACCCGCTGTTAGTATGCTGGACTACTGTGAGAGAAATGGTATTGGAATACTGACTATTGATAACGATAAATATCCTGAGCTGCTTAAGAATATTTATAACCCGCCCTGTGTATTATTTTATTTAGGAGACCTGTTAAAAATAATTGATAAGCCTTCAATAACAATTGCAGGTACGCGCCGGTGCACGCCATATGCCGAAGCGCAGACAAAGGAGATAAGCGCAAGGCTTAGCATGATTGGATTTAATATTGTAACCGGCTTTTCAAGCGGTATTGAGACTGCGGCAGCCATCAGCGCCGCCAAGTGTGACGGCTCGGTTATCTGCATAATTATAGGCGGGCTTATGAACAAGAACTTTATGCGAAAATCACTTTTTCAAGAAGTGCTTGTAAACGGCGCTGTGGTTAGTGAGTGCTTCCCGCTGGAGAGTACAAACCAATACTCATATTATGAAAGAAACAGGCTGCTTAGCGGCATGTCATTAGGCACGCTTGTAATGCAGGCACCTGCTAAAAGCGGCTCGCTCATGATTGCTAACTACGCACTCGATCAGGACCGGGATGTTTTTGCGCTTATGGCCAATGTTGACACACCGGAGTCATATGGTTCAAACCAGCTTATACGCCAGGGCGCAAAACCGGTTTTAGGGTTTGAGGATGTGCTTGAGGAGTATATCGGCAAATACCCGCTTCATCCTCAGCAGTGCACAACCCAAACTGTTGCCGAGGTGCAAAAGGATAAACAGGCAGCCCGGCTTGAAAACAAACGCGAGATGTTTTATGACCAGCTTGATGCGGATGAGCGCAAAGTGTTTGACCTGTTATCGGACAAGGAGCTTTCAAGCGATTACATAATAGAAAACAGCGGGATGCCTATCGGCAAAGTAATGCGTGTACTCACCCAGCTGGAAACCATGGGCGCAATAATTTCGTGTCCTGGAGATAAATATAAAATCTTATGATATAGAGAGGAAAAAACGTGCAGAATCTTTTTATTGTTGAGTCGCCTGCAAAGGCAAAAACCATTGAAAAATATCTGGGTAAAAACTACAAGGTAGTAGCGTCCATGGGCCATGTGCGCGACCTGCCTAAAAGCGAGTTTGCAGTTGATATTGAGCATAATTTTAAGCCAAGATATATTTCTATCCGCGGCAAAAGCGATGTTATAAAATCGCTGAAAAAGGACGCAAAAAATTCGGATATGGTTTATCTTGCTACCGACCCTGACCGAGAAGGAGAGGCAATTTCCTGGCATCTCTGCACGCTTTTGGGGCTGGATGACAGCAAGTACCGCAGAGTTGTTTTTAATGAGATTACAAAAAGCGCTGTTAAGGAAGCGGTAAAGCACCCGCGCAAGATTGACCAGAACCTCGTTGATGCACAGCAGGCGCGGCGTGTTTTGGACAGGATTGTTGGCTATAAACTAAGCCCGTTTTTATGGCGCAAGGTAAAAAAAGGGTTATCTGCGGGGCGTGTGCAGTCTGTTGCAACAGCAATGGTTATTGACCGCGAAAATGAAATACGCGCATTTAAACCAAAGGAATACTGGCTGCTTACAGCAACCTTTGAAAACCTGTCAAATAGCGAGCAGTTTCCAGCTAAGTTTTACGGAACTGCTAAGGGCCCGGTAGAGGTTACTAATGAAAAGCAGGCCACTGAGATTTACAATGCTGTTCAAAACGCAAGCTTTAGTGTTACTGATGTAAAACGTGGCGTTAAAAAGAGAAAGCCCTCAGCGCCGTTTATTACCTCCACTTTGCAGCAGGAGGCGTCCAGGCGGTATAACTTTCAGACAAAGCGGACAATGAAAGCCGCACAGGAGCTGTATGAGGGTATTAATATAAAGGGTGTCGGCCTTGTCGGCCTTATTACCTATATGCGTACAGACTCGCTTAGAATATCAGATGAGTTTGCCCTAGCTGCAAAGGACTATATAATAGAAACCTACGGTGCTGACTACTACCCTGAAAAAAGGCGTATTTATAAAACAAAAAAGAGCGCGCAGGACGCGCATGAGGCAATACGGCCTACCAACATGAGCCTTAACCCCGCTACTATTAAAGATAGCCTGACAAGCGACCAGTATCGTATCTACAAGCTGGTGTTTGACCGCTTTGTGGCCTCCCAGATGTCTGACGCGGTTTATGATACGCTTACTGCTGATATTTTGGGGGCGGATTATATTTTTAAGGCAAGCTGCCAGTCCTTAAAATTCAAAGGTTTTACCGCTGCCTATAAGGATTCGGATACAGATGAGAAGACAGAGCGTAAGCTCTACCAGATAGAAAAAGGTGACCCTTTAAAGCTTATTGAGCTGGATAAAGAGCAAAACTTTACCCAGCCGCCGGCAAGGTATACTGAGGGTACTTTGACCAAAGCGCTCGAGGAAAACGGCGTTGGGCGGCCGTCCACATTTGTGCCGATTATCACAACCATTTTACAGCGCGAGTATGTTGAGCGGGACGGCAAGGTATTAAAGCCGACTGTGCTGGGTGAGGTCACAACCAAGCTGATGAAAGATTATTTTGGCAAGTTTGTGGACTATGGTTTTTCTGCAAACCTGGAGACCCAGCTGGACGAGATTCAGGAAGGCAAGGTGCCGTGGCAGACAATTATTTCAAAGTTTTATGACACATTTGAGTCCACCCTTGAAAGCGCGGAGGAGAGCTTGAAAGAAACCCGCATCAAAGTGCCGGACGAGGTCACAGACGAAGTCTGCCCTAACTGCGGTAGAAACCTTGTGGTTAAGAAAAGCAAGTACGGCAAGTTTTTAGCCTGCCCGGGCTACCCTGAATGTAAATTTACAAAGACTTTAATAATTGACACTGGTGTGCCTTGCCCCAAATGCGGCGGCAGAATAATAAAGCGCAAGTCAAAAACCGGCAAGACCTTTTACTCTTGTGAAAACCTGCCCAAGTGCGATTATATGACCTGGGATGAGCCACTTAAGAAAGTGTGTGACAAATGCGGTTCACACCTGTTCCGCAAAAGCGGTAAGTTTAGAACCATTTATTGTCCAAACCCAAACTGCCCCGGTGCTAAAAAGCCCACTGAGCAGACAAAGGATAAAGAAAATGAATAAAAAAGCAATAGTTGTAGGGGCCGGCCTTGCAGGCTGCGAGGCGGCGTACCAGCTCAGCAAACGCGGTGTTAAGGTGGATTTGTACGAGATGAGGCCGTATCACCGCTCACCTGCCCACAGCACAGATTTATTTGCAGAGCTTGTATGCTCCAACTCACTAAGGGCGGACGGGCTGCAAAACGCAGTAGGGCTGCTAAAAGCTGAGATGCGCAGGCTGGACTCGCTCATTATGAGCGCGGCTGACGCGACAAGGGTGCCTGCCGGCGGCGCTTTAGCTGTTGACCGGCTCAAATTCAGCCAGACTATTACAGACAGGATAAAAAATGATTCTAATATAAATGTCATTAATGATGAGATAACCCAAATACCAGACGAAAAATGTGTGATAATCGCAACCGGGCCGCTTACCAGCTCAGCGCTATCTGAAAGTATTTCAAAAATAATAGGAGTAAAATACCTTTACTTTTTTGATGCGGCAGCACCAATTGTCACATTTGACAGTATTGATATGGACAAGGCCTTTTTTGCATCCAGGTATGACAAAGGCACGGCCGATTACATAAACTGCCCTATGACAAAAGAGCAGTATGACCTGTTTTATGACCAGCTTATAAATGCTGAGTGTGCACAGCTGCACGATTTTGAAAACAAAAATGTGTTTGAGGGCTGCATGCCGGTAGAGGTGATGGCCTCGCGCGGGCATGACACCCTGCTATTTGGTCCGTTAAAGCCGGTAGGGCTTGTGGACAAGCGTACAAACGAGCGGCCGTATGCTGTAGTCCAGCTGCGAAAAGACAATGCGGCCGGCACGCTTTACAACATGGTCGGGTTCCAAACCCATCTAAAGTTTTCTGAGCAAAAAAGGGTTTTTCGCTTATACCGGGGCTTGAAAACTGTGAGATTGTACGCTACGGCGTAATGCACAGAAACACCTACCTGCATTCTCCCGGCCTACTCAATGAGCAGTACGGTATGATAAACAGAGAAGGAATATATTTTGCAGGCCAGATAACCGGGGTTGAGGGGTATGTAGAATCTGCTGCAAGCGGCCTTGCAGCAGGCATTAATGCCGCGCGCAAAATATGCGGGCTTAGTGAAATAAGCTTTACGGCTGATACAGCAATCGGCGCGCTTGCAAAGCATATTAGCTGCGGTACTGAAAGCGGTAATTTTCAGCCGATGAATATCAATTTTGGAATCATAAACCCGCTGGATGTAAGAATTAAAAACAAGGCAGAGAGGTATAATGCCATATCGCTTAGAGCCCTTAAAAAACTGGATGAAATTATAGACCAAAACAATTTATAAGGAAGTGTTAAAATGAAAGTTGTAGTTGATGCCTACGGCGGCGACAATGCTCCGCTGGAGATTGTAAAAGGCTGTGCTAATGCAGTAAAAGAGCTTGATGTTGAAATACTGCTTGTTGGGAAAAAAAGCGAGCTTTTAAAAATCATGTCTGACAACAGCATCCCGCAAACCGGAATTGAAATTTTAGACGCGCCCGGGGTTCTGACAATGGAAGATGAGCCTACAAGCGTAATCAAGGACAAAAAAGACTCGTCCATGGCTATGGCTTTTTATGCGCTTAGGGATGGCAAGGCGGACGCGTTTGTGTCGGCCGGAAACAGCGGCGCAATATTGGTTGGCGCTACCATGATAGTAAAGCGCATACGCTCTGTAAAACGTGCGGCACTTGCAGTTATAATGCCCACCCAGGGCGGGCCGTGCATGCTGCTGGACAGCGGTGCTAATGTTGAGTGTAAACCGGAGTATCTTGAGCAGTTTGGGCTTATGGGCAGCATTTACATGGACAGGATACTGGGAATTAAATCTCCACGTATCGGCCTTTTAAACAACGGCTCAGAAAGCCATAAGGGTCTACCGCTGCAGGTGGAGGCATACAAGCTTCTAAGCGATAACCAATCAATAAATTTTGTTGGTAATGTTGAAGGTCGGGACATACCGTTTGGCAAGTGTGATGTTGCAGTTGCGGACGGATTTACAGGAAATATTGCGCTTAAACTTTTTGAAGGTCTTGGTAAGATGTTTTCAAACAGTATTAAAGGCATATTCAAAAAGAATATCTTAACTAAGATAGGTGCACTGTTTGTAATTAAAGGTATAAATGAATTTAAAAAGACTATGGACTATACCGAATACGGCGGAGCGCCTTTGCTTGGTATATCAAAGCCGGTAATTAAAGCGCATGGCTCATCCAATGCAAAGGCAATTAAAAATGCAATACGGCAGGCCATACAGTTTAGCGGCAGCGGTATGATAGAAGCTATAGAAAAAAATTTAAATTCTTAAAATAAATTACTATATCTTGACTTTTTGAGATATACTTATTACTATAATTAAGATAACAAATTAAAGAAAGGAACATTATGATGGAACTGGACAAGATTAAAAAAATACTGGTAGAACAGCTGGATGTGGATGAAGAGGCAATTAAGCCTGAGACCACTATTGAAGAGCTTGGTGCAGATTCGCTGGACCTGGTTGAAATGATTATGAATCTTGAAGAGGAGTTTGGCATCCAGATTGAGGATGATGATATGGATGACCTTAAGACAGTCGGCGATATAATTGAGTATATCAGAAGCAAATCATAAGGTGTAAGCATGCCTGAAAATCTGGAATCCAAAATAAAATATAAATTTAAGAAAAAGCAGCTGCTTAACCTTGCCCTCTCCCACTCGTCTTATGCCAACGAACATAAAAGCCAGGGCTATGAGTCTAACGAGCGCCTGGAGTTTTTAGGTGACTCTGTATTAGGCGTTATTTGTGCTGAGCTTTTATATAACGAGTTTAGCGGCAAGGCGGAGGGTGACCTTACCAAAATCCGCGCGTCAATGGTGTGTGAGCCGGCGCTGTTCAATTATGCCAAATCAATTGACCTTGGCAGTTATTTAATGCTGGGCCACGGCGAAGAGAGCTCCGGCGGCAGGGAGCGCCCTTCTATCCTAGCTGATTCGTTTGAGGCGCTGATTGCGGCAATATTTCTGGACGGCGGCATGGAAAGCGCAAAAGCATTTGTACTGCCCTTTTTAAAGTCTGCAATGCCGGACAAAAACCACACCGATATAACAAATGACTATAAAACCATGCTGCAGGAAATAGCGCAAAAAAACCCGGGCGAAATTATTCATTATAAGGTTATAAATGAGACCGGGCCTGACCATGACAAGAAGTTTGACGTTGAGGTTTACCTTAACAGCAATGTTATTGGCCGCGGCAGCGGAAAGAGCAAGAAGGAAGCTGAGCAGAGTGCGGCTAAAAAAGCCCTTAAATTAATGGGTGAACCTATACAATGAGGCATGCCAACATCTCTATTTTCATCCCTCACCTGGGCTGCCCGTTTCAATGCATTTTTTGCGACCAGCACAGCATAACCGGCAAACGTAAACCTATACCAGCAATCGAAATAGGCGAGTATCTTAAAGCGGCAGTGGACAAAATTGATTTTACAAACACAGACTGCCAGATTGCTTTTTTTGGTGGTTCATTTACTGCTATTGACCGGGATGAGATGGAAAATTATCTTAAGGCCGCTTATCCGTTTACCGGCCCCGGCAAATGCTCCGGCATACGCATTTCCACCCGCCCCGATTTTATTGATGAGGACATACTGGGCATTTTAAAAAAATACAACGTGCGCACAATAGAGCTTGGCGCACAGAGCCTTGATAATAACGTACTTATAAAAAGTGGGCGCGGGCACACGGCTCACGATACTCAAAATGCTGCACAGCTTATAATTTCAAACGGTTTTGAACTTGGGCTGCAAATGATGGTAGGGCTTCCCGGCTCAGACTTTGAGGCAGAAATGTATACTGCAAAAAAAATCATTGAGCTTAAAGCGTCCCAGGTGCGCATTTACCCTGTAATAGTTTTTGCCGGCACAAAGCTATATAAAATGTACCAAGATAAAGAGTACACTCCCCTATCTCTTGAAACGGCTGTAAACCGCTGCGCAAAGCTTTATAACCTATTTAGGCAAAACAATGTGACAATACTTAAAATAGGCCTGCACGACGCAAACAAAGCCGTTTGCGGGCCTTTTCACCCCGCGTTTGGGCAGATGGTACGCTCCAGGGCGTTTTTAGAGCAGCTGCTGAGTGAGCTTAGAGATGCAAAGAACATTAAGGTTTTAGTAAACGGAAAGTTTTTATCAACAGCGATAGGAAATAATAAACAAAACGTTAAAGCGCTTAAAGCAGCGGGTATTGAGGCTGTGTTTGTGGTGGATAATACGATTTTAGGCGATACATATAAAATAGAAAATATATAAGCGGATGAAAAATTTTCATCCGCTTTTTATTATGCCGGCCTGATAATGTGGGACGGGCATTTTTTTATGCAAACGCCGCAGTTAATACATTTTTGATAATCGACCACCGCCAGGTTATCTATAACGGTTATAGCACCGCTTGGGCAGTTTTTTTCACAAATCCGGCAGCTTATACAGCCGGCGGTACATTCCTTGCGGGTCAGCGCTCCCTTATCGTGGTTTGAGCATTTGATTAAAAACGCAGTGTCTGCCGGCAGTATGTCTATAACATGTTTTGGGCAGGCATCTGCACAGGCACCGCAGCCAACACATAAATCCCTGTTAATCTCTGCAACGCCGTTGTTTATACTGATGGCGTTGTTAGGGCAAGCACGCATACAGTTGCCAAACCCTAAACATCCGTATTTGCAGGACATGTACCCATCCAAAAGCCTTGCCGCAGCAGCACAGTCATTTATGCCGTAGTAGTTGTATTTACTGTTTGCATACTCGTTATTACCGCTGCAGCGTACATTTGCAATCATTTTTTTCACTTCAGCGCTTTCAACTCCCATAATGGAAGCAATCTGGTCAGCACATTGTTGCTTGCCGACAGGACATAGGTTTACCGGTGCGTTATTTTCAATTATTGCGTCAGCATACGCACTGCAGCCGGCATAGCCGCAGCCGCCGCAGTTTGCACCTGGCAGTGCTTCAAGTATTCTGGGCTTGCGTTCATCTTCCTTAACCGCAAATATCCCTGAAGCTATGCTAAGCGCCGCACCAAATATAAGGCCCATAACTCCCAGCACCAGCACCGCTGATAATATACCTAATAGCATTCGGCTTTACCCCCTTATTAAAACTCTATACCGTTAAAGCCCATAAACGCAAAGGAAAGCAGTGCCGCAGTAATCAGGGCAATTGGAAAGCCTTCAAACGGTTTAGGTATGTCACAGTACTCAACACGTTCTCTGGCGGCGGCGAGTATCCATATCGCAAGCATAAACCCGGCTGAACAGAAAAATCCGTTAAGCACCGCCATTATAAAGTTGTAGTTTTCATCTATATTAGTAATTGAAATGCCCAGCACTGCGCAGTTTGTAGTTATAAGCGGCAGATAAATTCCAAGGGCGCTGTACAAAGCAGGGAGCATCTTTTTTATTATCATCTCCACCAGCTGGACAAGCGCAGCAATTATTAATATAAACGCTATTGTCTGCAAATACTCAAGCTGAAGCGGCTGCAGCACAAACCTGTAGACAAGCCATGTAATAGCGGATGAAAGGGTGATGATAAACACAACCGCCATGCCCATGCCAAGCGCAGTATCGGTCTTTTTGGAGACCCCTAAAAACGGGCAGATACCTAAAAACTTAACTAATACAATATTTTCAATCAGTATTGCATTAACTGCAAAAGCAAAAACCGCTGCTATTGACATCACTTACCGCCCTCCTTTTTAGTCTTGCTGCGCAGCCACTGCACAAACGCAATAAGACAGCCCAGTGATAAAAATCCGCCCGCCGGAAGTGCTATAACTGAAAGCGGGATGTTTCCGCCAAACAGCTCGAAGCCTAATATAGTGCCGTTTCCTAAAATTTCTCTAATAATAGAGAGTACGCTGAGTGAGCATGTAAAACCAAGGCCCATTGTAAGCCCATCCAGCGCGCTGGGAAGTGGCTTGTTTTTAGATGCAAAGCTCTCTGCCCTTGCCAAAATAATGCAGTTTACCACAATAAGCGGTATAAACAGCCCCAGCGATGATGACAGCGCCGGAATAAACGCCTGCAGCAGCATATCAATAATCGTAACAAAGCCCGCAATTATAACAACATATGCGGCAATACGGATTTTGTCAGGAATAAGCTTTCGCAGCAGTGATATTACAACATTTGAGCCTATAAGCACAAGCGTTGCCGACAGCCCCATGCCGATGGCATTTAAAAGTGAAGTGGAGGTTGCAAGCGTTGGGCACATGCCTAAAAGCTGTACCAGTGTGGGATTATTTTCAATAATACCAGTTTTAAAAAACTTTAATACATCTATTTTTTCGCCCAAGCTTATTCACCCCCTACGGCAAGGCTGTTTACCACTGTTATTGCGGCGTTAATACCGCGTATATACGCCTCGGACGATTTTGTGGCACCGCTTATTATATCCACATTGCCTCCAGCTGTAACACTGCCGCTTTTACCAATAAACTGGCCTAAAAAATCGTCAGACTGTATTTTTGTACCTATACCCGAAGTTTCGGACATGGACAGTATTTGTGCGCCGATAATCTCTTGTTCTGATGAAACGCCTACAAGCGTTTCAATAACTCCGCCGTAGCCTTTTGGTTGTACATTTACGCAATAGCCAAGCAGTTTATCACCCTGCTTTGCCGCCCATACACCGCCAATGCCGACATCTTTATTATCAGAAGATTTAACAGATGAATCAGGATAGTCAATCTTTTCAAAAGTATCCGCGCCCTCAATCACTGCAGACAGGGCGCTGTCCAGCTTTTGCTGTTCCAGCATTGCTATCCGGCCGGATGTGACGGCGTTGACTGTTGACAGCAGCAGCGCTGTTATTGCAGTTATTAAAAACAGGGTAAGGCCCAGGTGCAGTATATTATTTCTTTGCTCTTTTGAAAATAAACCCATTGCTCTTACCCCCAAACTTTTTAGGAATAGTATGCTGGTCAATAAACCAGACAAAAAAGTTCATTAAGAATATCGCAAAGGAAACACCCTCAGGATACCCGCCAAAGTATCGAATAAATACTGTTAAAAGTCCGCACCCCACACCAAATATAATCTTTCCTTTTGGAGTTATAGGGCTTGTAGTGTAGTCAGTTGCCATGAATATCGCGCCCAGCATAAGCCCGCCGCCAAACAGGTTGTAACACATAAACTCCAGCCTTGATATATCAGTAAAGTGCGGAAAGAGGAAGGTTATTACAGCCACAGTACCTAAAAATGAGACAGGGATATGCCAGGTGATAATTTTTTTATATATAAGATATAGGCCGCCAATAATAAGCAGAATTGCCGAGGTCTCACCCAGGCAGCCGCCTACAGTACCTAAAAACGCATCGCCAATTGAGTAGTTGGAGACAATATTGCCGTCCAAATCCTTAAGGTACGCAAGTGGGGTTGCGGACGAAACCACATCAGTAGGAGTTGCAAAGAGTGGGAGTGAGGCTGCACTGTGGTCCACAGCGCTGATTGGCGCTATCCAGGTACTCATTAAGGACGAGAAAGATATAAACAGAAAAATTCTGCCGCCCAGTGCTGGATTTACAATGTTTTTGCCAATGCCGCCAAAAAGCATTTTTATAACTATAATTGCAAACGCTGCACCTATGACCGGCAGCCAGATAGGGACAGTTACCGGCAAGTTAAACCCTAAAAGCATTCCGGTAACCACCGCCGAAAAATCACCGATTGTCTGTTTGCGGCGCAAAATAAGGTTATATAAAAACTCAAACAAAACGCAGGAAATGACGCTGATACCCACAATCACCAGCGCACGCAGCGAAAAGAACAGTACTGAACCGATAAGCGCGGGGCAAAGCGCCAGCACAACATTGCGCATTATAGAACTTGTGGTCTTTGTGTCTTTAATATGTGGAGAGGATGATACATACAGCTTGTTCATTTGGCCATACCCTCCTTTTTACTCATTTCTGAAAGGGTCTGTTTAGACAGGCGTAAATACTGCACCAGCGGAATTTTTTGCGGGCATGTATATGAACAGCTGCCGCACTCTATGCAGTCAAGCGCGCCAAGGCGCTTACACTTATCAAACTCTTTGCGCTTTGTATACAGCCCGATATAGTTGGGCAAAAGGTTCATAGGGCATGCTTCAACACACGCGCCGCAGCGTATGCAGTCTGCCGCCTTTTCCTCTGTAAGCTCACCTTTTGTAAAACAGATAAGCCCTGAGGTGTTTTTAATTACAGGGCTCTCCATTGAGTACTGGCTTATGCCCATCATTGGCCCGCCCATTACGACCTTGCTGGTCTCATCCTTAAGGCCGCAATACTCAAGCACATAGGAAAATGGCGTGCCTATCCGAACGTTTAAATTCTTAGGGTGCTCCACCCCGTCACCAGCGACAGTTATAATCTTGTTCATAACAGGCCGGCCCTTTACAACAGCGCGGTATACCGAAACCGCTGTATCAACATTAAATACGCAACAACCCACATCAGCCGGCAGCTTGCCGGATGGCACTACCCTGCCGCACACCGCTTTTATAAGCTGCTTTTCCCCGCCCTGGGGGTATTTAGCATACAGCACTATAACCTTAAAGCCAGCATTTGATGCAGCTTTACTGATAGCTTTAATTGCGCGCGGCTTATTGGACTCAATACCTATTAAAACAGTGTTTACTCCAAGTGTGTGCTTAAGTATTTTTATACCATCTATAACCTCGCTGGTATTTTCTATTATTACTCTGTTGTCGTTTGACAGGTACGGCTCACACTCGGCAGCGTTTATAATAAGCGTGTCCACCTTGCCGATGGATGACTTTAACTTCATATGCGTTGGGAAAGATGCGCCGCCCATGCCAGTAATGCCTGCATTATGTACAATGTCAATTATCTGCTCGCTGTTAAGCTTTTCAAAATCAGGGTGGCCGCCATGCAGTGATTCATGCTCCCTGTCCTCAAAGTCGTTTTCCACCACAATGGCGGTCATTTTATCAGCAGTAGGGTGGCTGCGCGGCTCAATTTTTACAACGTTTCCCGATACTGTGGCATGGATTGGTGCGGATATGGCGGCAGAGCTATCCGCAATCTTTTGGCCGATTGTGACATAGTCCCCCACCTTAACTAAGCTTTCAAGCTGAGCACCGATATGCTGAGATAATGGATAGACCATCTCTTTTGCTGGCGGCAGAGTTTCAATCGGCTGGCTGGCGGTGACTTTGTTATAAGGAACATGTACTCCGCCTTTAAACCTATGGCTGAAAGCAGACTGAATCTTATAGCGTATCTCTAAAAAGTCTGCGCCGCTGTCAAGAACGCTTAAAACCAGTATTGCTAAATTTAAAAAGAAAGTAATAATTAGAGCAGGCGGGATTTTTAAGATTATAAGCAACTTACGGAAAATTATATCGCTGCCATACTCATGCATTGTAAGATTAATGGAAAAATAAATTATCCCCAACGCTAAATACACGATTGTAAGGATTATTGATGAGAAAAACAGCGCGCGTTTGCCGTGTACCAGATTATCGCCTTTTCCAAAAGTTAAAACCACTCCAAATAACAACAGAACCATAGCGATATATATTACAATAACAAGTATAAAAAGTATATCGCTGTAAAACTGAAAGTTTGGTATTTGACTGCCGAAAAAGCCGCTTATATTACCTATACTCCCTAAAATAAATGCAAGCGCGCCCCTGCTTTGCCCACTGTAATCTGTAATGGGGTTAAGAGCAGGAATAAAAGCGAATACCAGCACAACTATTGAAAGCAACTGGATATATGTAATATAACGCTTAAGTATCTTTTTAATTTTCATTTATCCACGTCCCCGTTCAAATAAAATTCCTTAGCCAGAAATCTCATCACAGAAAATAATGCACTGCAAATTATTCAGTTTTTCAAGCATAACATCGTGCCTAAAACCGCGCGCGACATGAAGGTTAAAGATTACGCCCTTGGCGTCCTGATTTACTATTGCAGGCTCTTTAAACTTAATATTGTCTATGCGGCAGTCATTCATGGTTAAAAATTGTGTGACGTCCTGCAAAAGTGCGTAATCATCAATCTCAACATAAATACTCATATTATTTGCATAGCGGTGAATAACGTGCGAGAGTTTTGAAAGCATAACAAGCGAAAAATAAATAGTCAGCCCGCCGATAATAGCGCCCTCATAAAAGCCTATGCCTATCGCAATGCCCATGCACGCTACAGCCCACAGCCCAGCAGCAGTGGTAAGCCCTTTTATCTGCGCTCCGGTAACTATTATTGTACCAGCGCCCAAAAAGCCGATGCCGCTAATGACCTGCGCGCCCAGCCTTGCAGGGTCTGCTGTAGAGGCTGTAAAATACCCGTTCATATACTGCGAGGTAAGCATTACAAGTACCGAGCCCAGGCAAACCAGCACATGGGTACGAAAGCCCGCAGCACGGTTGTGCTCCTCCCGCTCAACGCCAATAAGACCTGCCAGCACTATTGCCAGCACAATCCTAAACAGGATTGAAACCAGGTTAAGCTCTCTTAAATAATTTAAAATGTCTGTTACTGTCTGAAAAAAGGTGTCCATTTATTTCTCCTTTTTATTTGAAAGTGAAAATTTTCTCTCCGTTCCTTTGCAAAGCCTGTAAATATTTGAACGGTGCATGTAAATAACAAGCAGACCTATAATAATGGTACAAACGAGTGTCCAGATATCATAAGGGTCGGTATAATCCAGCAGAAAGGCGCAGGAAAGAGGAAAAGCTACAGCGCCCACTATAGATCCCAATGATACAAACCGTGTTAATATCACAGATATTAAAAATAAAACCACAACAATAATAAACGCTTTATAGTCAACCATGAGTATTACCATTGCCCCAACCGCTACTCCCTTACCGCCTTTAAACTTAAAAAATATGGGAAAGCAGTGGCCTACCACACAAGCAAGGCCGACAAGGGCTACAATTAGCTGACAATAGGCGTAGGATATAAATATCAGCTTTGCTGCAAGAAGCACAACAAACGCTTTTAAAAAATCAAAAAGCAGCGTAAGCACAGCATAAATCCAGCCATAGCTTCTAAGCATATTGGTGCTGCCCGCGTTTCCTGAGCCTTTGGTGCGCACATCTGAATTGAGCAGCCTCTTTGAAAATATTATTGAAAAATTAACACTTCCCAAAAGGTATGCCGCAATGAGCAGAAAAATAATTATAACTACATTCATGTCTATTTATCACCGCGCTCTCTGACAATAAATCTAATAGGTGTGCCGGTAAGTGAAAAAACCTCACGCAGTTGGTTTTCCAAATACCGCTTATAGGAAAAATGAAACAGCTGCGCACGGTTAACAAATAAAACAAATGTGGGCGGCTGGGTGCTAGCCTGCGTCATATAATAAATTTTAAGACGCTTGCCTTTGTCAGACGGTGGCTGAACCCTTGCAGTTGCATCCCCTAAAAACTCATTTAACATACCGGTTGTAATCCTGCGCCGGTTTTGCTCAAAAGCCTCTGCCGCCAGTGCTATTAATTTATCTACCCGCTGCCCCGTCCTGGCGGAGATGAAAATTACTGGCGCAAAGGATACAAAGGGCAGCATGCTTTGTACCTGCTTTTTCATATGGTCCATGGTCTTGGTGTCTTTTTCGACCGCGTCCCACTTATTAACCGCAATTATTATGCCCTTACCCTTTTCATTGGCGTAGCCTACAATTTTGGTATCTTGTACAGTTACGCCCTCATTGGCATCCACCATAAGTATACATACATTAGAACGCTCCACCGCTGTAAGTGAACGTATTACGCTATACCGCTCAATATCATCAGAAACTTTTTTCTTTTTGCGTATGCCAGCAGTGTCTATAAAACAAAATTTTCCGTATTGGTTTTCAAAATAAGAATCCACCGCGTCCCGCGTGGTGCCGGGTATGTCCGACACAATCATGCGCTCAGCGCCTATTATATAATTTACAAGCGAGCTTTTGCCGACATTTGGCTTGCCAATGACAGCAACTTTGATAATATCGCTGTCCTGCTCTAAAAAATTGTCAAAATCCAGGTGGCTGTAAACCTCGTCCAGCAAATCACCCGTTCCAGTGCCGTGTATTGACGAAACTGCCACGGGCTCACCCAGCCCGAGATTATAAAACTCATATATTTCCGGAGGGGTATTGCCCACGTTATCCACCTTGTTTACGCACAATACTATTGGCTTTTTGCTCTTTCGAAGCAGTGATGCCACTTCCCTATCAGAGGCTGTAACACCCGTCTTAATATCCACAATAAAAATTATAACATCCGCCGTGTCAATTGCCACCTGCGCCTGTGCACGCATTTGCGATAGCAGGATATCATTGCTTTTTGGCTCAATACCGCCGGTGTCAATTAGTGTAAAGGTTTTTGCCCTCCACTCAACATCTGTATAAATCCTGTCCCGCGTCACCCCCGGCGTATCCTCGACTATTGACAGGCGCTTTCCGGACAATTTATTAAAAAGCGAGCTTTTGCCGACATTTGGCCTGCCCACAATCGCTACTACCGGTTGCGACATCTTAATTCCTCCAAACTTTATTCTGGTTGTGTAAGTTTATTTACCAGCTCATACCCGTCATTTGAACAAATCTTAAGTTTTACTCCCAGCTGGCTCATAACACTTTTAAGAGTCATGCTGTCTAAAAACATATCCTTTTCGCTTCTTAGCATATTAGAGGGCAGCAAAAGTGTTATAGGCAGATTTTGGCCCTTTAGCTGGTCTATTATGTCAGTTCCTGTTGTAAGGCCTGACACAGTTATTTTGGGCCCAAAAAAGTTGTTTTTTATCGGGTACACCTTGCAGTCAAGACCTTTATACTTTTGCTTTACTTTTTGAATTATCTTTTGCATAAACGGTGCGGCAAGCACACCGGTGATTAGCCCTTTCTGGATTTTTATATCACTTATATCGCAGTTTTCCAGCGCGTTGTCCACCTCGTCCAATAGGCTGCGCATCATACCAACACCGTTTTCCAGCTGCAAATACCCGTCATAGTACTCACTGCTGGGTAATTCTACCCCGGCATTTATAAAAAATTCATCTGACGGATAAAACAGGCCGACTCCAAAGCTTTTTCTGCACTGATTATGGTAAGAGTTAATAAGGTCCAATACCTCAACGCAGTCACTTTTTGAAAAGCTCTCTAACGGATAAAGCCCCTGCCTATACTTAGTAAGCCCTACAGGTACAATGCTGACGCTTGCCACATAGGGATAAAGCGAACTTAAATCATCCATTGTACGCGCAAGGTTTTTACCGTCATTAAGCCCTTTGCAAAGTACTATCTGGCAGTTCATTGTAATGCCCGCCTTTGCAAAGGTGCGCATTACATCCATTATTTTTGCGGCAGCGGGGTTGGCCATCATTTTGACCCTTAGGGCCGGGTCAGTAGTGTGAACTGAAATATTTATCGGCGAGATACGCATTTGCGCAATCCTGCGTATCTCTTTTGAATCAAGATTAGTAAGGGTTATATAGTTTCCAAGCAAGAATGACAAGCGTGCGTCATCATCTTTAAAATACAAGCTCTCCCTTAAACCTTTGGGCAGCTGGTCAATAAAGCAAAAAACGCACTTGTTTTTACAGTGCCGCTGTTTGTCTATCAGATAAGTGTCAAAATTAAGGCCCAAGCCTTCATCATCGCGCAAATTGACTGTAAATTTAAGCTTTTGTGTATCGCGAAGGACAACAATTTTAAGCCTTTGTTCACTGCTGTAATACATATAATCCAGCACGTCCGATACATCGTGCCGGTTTATGCTTATAAGTTTATCTCCTGCTTTTATGCCTGCAAGCTCAGCAGCAGAGCCTTTATCAATACTTGAAATTTCAGCGGCCACGGTTTTATCTCCTTTTCATTGCTAAAAAAGAAAGAGAAGGGCAAGCCTTCTCTATCCAGATAATTATTCCGCAGTGCTTTCGGCCGCTTCCTCTTTTGCAGCCGCCTTGCTCTCTTTTTTGTCAGCGGCCTTTTCAGTTTTGGCTGGAGCTTTTGCTTTGGAACTTGCGGCTTTTTTCGACTTGTCCGCAGATTTTTTCTTTTCGTCTTTAATCTTAGCGACAATCTTGCCGTCTCTTAAAATTTCCTCGCCATTATAATATCCGCAGCTGGGGCAAATCCTATGCGGTGCCTTTTTCTCATGACATTGCGGGCACTCCACCAATGCCGGAGCATCTAGCTTCCATACGCTGGATCTCCTCTTATCCCTTCTCGCTTTAGATACTTTTCTCTTAGGTACTGCCATTACTATATCCTCCTTGTACTTATAGGCAAAATCAAAACAAATCTTTTAAGACTTCAAGCCTTGGATCTATTTGTTTAATATCACACGAGCAGCTTGAAGTATTAAGATTGCATCCACAAACCGGGCATAAGCCCTTACAATCCTCCCTGCAAACATGCTTCGTGGGAAATTCTAATATAATTAAATCACGCGCCTGCATGCCAAGGTCCAGCGTATAATTATTTGATATTACAAACGCCTCACCGTCATCCAAACTGTCATACTCACGTGCAAGCGGTTTCTCTGTAGATATTATAACGTTTTTTTCAAAACTGTCAAGGCATCTGTCACACTGAAGCAAAAAATCAGCGTCTATCTCAAGCTTTAGCATTACCTGCTGCCGCTCTGACCAAAGCTTTGCCTTGACAAAGATTTTATCAGCACCCTCAATATCCGCTTTATATGAGTCATCTAAATAAAATTCAAACTCCTGCTTATAATCAGGTGCTAAAAATGCCTGCTTTACATTAACTTTCATAGTAATCCCTTTTCATTTAGCAACTAATATTATATTAGTCAACGCCTAGCTTGTCAACCTTATTTTTAGTTTTCCAGCAAATATTTTTATAAATTTGCAGTCAGTCCTTGACAATAGAGCGCTGTTATAGTATACTATGTAAAGTATTTTGCTTTACACAATCGGTTAAACTAAAAATCGGAGTGTTTTTTATGAAGGATTTAAACTTTTCTTTATTAATAGATTTCTATGGCAATGTACTTACAGACAAGCAGAGGGACGCGCTGGAGCTTTATTACAACCAGGACCTCTCGCTGGCTGAGATTGCTGAGCATACTTCTATTACTCGCCAAGGCGTCAGGGACAATATAAAGCGCGGCGAGAGCGTGCTTTTAGAGCTGGAGCAAAAGCTGGGCTTTTATAAAAAATACTATGATTTGGAGGAGCGGATTGAAAGCATCAACAACCTGGTAGAGAATATTAAGGATATTAATAAAATGCACTACCGCTCATCCCAGATAACAGAGTTTTGTGACGATGTTTTAAGTATTACTGAAAAGTATAGTGAAAAGGAGTAACCAATGGCATTTGAAGGGCTTTCTCAAAAGCTAAGCAATGCATTTAAAAATCTTAGGCGCAAGGGCCGGCTGTCAGAAAGTGATGTCAAGGCGGCAATGCGCGAAATTAAGCTTGCGCTGTTGGAGGCGGATGTAAGCTTTAAAGTAGTAAAAGCTTTTATTAACAATGTCAGTGCGCGCTGTGTTGGCAGTGATGTGTTAGAGAGCCTTACACCTGCGCAGCAGGTTATTAAGATTGTAAGGGAAGAGCTTACTGAGATTATGGGCAGCAAGGTAAGCAAGATTACCATTGCACCTTCTCCCCCGACCATTATAATGATGGTAGGCCTGCAAGGCACGGGTAAGACTACACACTGCGGCAAGCTTGCGTACTATTTTAAAAAGCAGAATAAGCGCCCGCTGCTTGCGGCGTGTGATATATACCGCCCTGCGGCTATTACCCAGCTGGAGATTGTCGGCCAAAGCGCCGGCGTGCCGGTTTTCAAGATAGAAGGCGAGAAAAACGTTGTTAAGATTGCCAAAAACGCAGTTGAGCATGCCAAAAAGCACGGCAATGACATTTTGATTTTAGACACTGCCGGCCGCCTGCATGTGGACGAGCAATTAATGGGCGAGCTTGCTGATATAAAAAAGGCGGTAAAGCCTACTGAGATATTGCTTGTGGTTGACGCCATGACCGGGCAGGACGCTGTAAATGTTGCTGAGAGCTTTCATGAGCTTTTGGATATTGACGGTGTTATACTTACCAAGCTTGACGGTGACACGCGTGGCGGCGCGGCACTTTCTGTAAAGCATATAACCGGAAAGCCCATTAAGTTTGCAGGCGTTGGCGAAAAGATAGAAGACCTTGAGCCTTTTTATCCGGACCGTATGGCATCCCGCATACTTGGAATGGGCGATGTGCTTACTCTGATTGACAAAGCGCAGGACGCGTTTGATGAAAAAAAGGCACAGGAGCTGGAGCAAAAGCTTAGGAAAAACGCTTTTACGCTTACTGACTTTTTAGACCAAATGAAGCAGTTAAAGCAAATGGGGCCGCTGGAGAACGTGCTGTCCATGCTGCCGGGTGCAAACGCCGGCGCACTTAAAAACGCTAAAGTGGACGAAAAGCAGATGGCGCGCACTGAAGCTATTATTTTGTCCATGACCCCTGATGAGCGGCAGAACCCCGGCATAATCAACGCATCCCGCCGTAAGCGCATTGCAGCGGGCAGCGGTACATCTGTTGAGGCGGTCAACCGCCTGCTTAAGCAGTTTGACCAAATGAACAAGATGTTTAAACAGCTAAATTCCAATAAGAAAGGCAAAGGCTTTCTTAGAGGGTTTGGATTATAAATAATTTGTATAAGCTTGAAAGGAGAAGTAAAAATGGCAGTAAAGATCAGACTGAGGAGGCTGGGTGCCAAAAAGGCTCCGGCATACCGCATTCTTGTTGCGGATTCCAGATTCCCAAGGGATGGCAGGTTTATTGAGGAGATTGGTTTTTACAATCCCTGCACCAACCCGGCGACTATTACCATTGATGCTGACAAGGCTAAAAACTGGATTAAAAACGGTGCTCAGCCTACAGACACGGTAAAGATTCTGCTTAAAAAGCAGGGAATAATATAACATACGCTGGCATACCAGCAGAATAGGAAAGATGCAATGAAAGAACTTATTACCTATCTTGCAAAGTCACTGGTAGAAAATCCGGATGCGGTTTCGGTTACTGAACAGGAGACGGACGATGCTTATGTCTACACTTTAAGCGTTTCTGAGGATGATATGGGCCGTGTTATTGGAAAGCATGGTAAAATTGCAAAGGCAATACGCTCTATTGTCAAGTCCGCCTCTTATAAGCTGGATAAAAAAGCGGTTGTAGAAATAAAATAGCTTACAGTGGCAAAAAATTGGGAAGGTTTAAAAGCCTTCCTTTCTTTTCATAAAGGAGCAATATGGAAAAAAGATTATTAAAGGCCGGCAAGATTGTAAATACCCACTCACTTAAGGGCGAGGTTAAGGTATATCCATACTGTGACAGTGCTGAGTTTTTAGGTGAGTTTGAAAAACTGTATATTGACGGAGTGCAGATGCCGATACAGCAGTTTCGCGTACACAAAGGCATGGCGCTAATTCGGTTTGACGGTATTGACGATATCAACGCTGCTAAACAGCTGGTTGGCAAGCTGGTATACCTTGATAAGAATGATATCCAGCTTGAACCGGGCAGGTTTTTTATTGAAGACCTTTTAGGCCTTGATGTGATAGACATTGACACGGGCAAAGAGTACGGAAAAATAGTAAATGTTATACAAACCGGCGCCAATGATGTGCTGGAGGTTAAGGGTGAGCGGCTGCTGCTTATCCCCAAAATAGACGAGGTTGTAATAGAAATATCGCTTGATGATAAGACAGTTAAAATCAGGCCGCTGGAGGGGCTTTTATAATGACATTTAGTGTTATGACGCTTTTTCCCGAAATGATAAGCTCAGCAGTTGGGCAAAGCATAACCGGCCGCGCAATCCAAAACGGAATTATAACTGTAAACTGCTATAATATACGGGACTACTCCAAAGATAAGCACAAGCGGGTGGATGATTATCCTTACGGCGGCGGGCCGGGCATGGTAATGCAGTGCCAGCCGGTGTATGACTGCTTTTGCGATATAGTTAAAGACAAGCCTGTGCGCCCGCACACAATTTATATGTCTCCAAAAGGGAAAGTGCTTACCCAAAGCCGCGCGCTTGAGCTTTCAAAGCTGGATGAGCTTATAATACTCTGCGGGCATTACGAGGGTGTTGACCAGCGGGTGCTGGATGAGATTGTAGATGAGCAGATATCTATTGGCGACTATGTCTTAACCGGCGGTGAGCTTGCCGCATGCGTGCTTATAGACTGTGTTGCGCGTATGGTGGACGGGGTCCTTTCCGGGCCGGACGCTTTTGAGAACGAAAGCCATTTTAACGGGCTTTTAGAGCACCCGCAGTATACCCGGCCGGAGGTGTGGCATAATAAGAGCGTGCCGCAGGTACTTATAGGCGGCAACCACAAGCTGATTAATGAGTGGAAACGCAAAGAGAGTATTGAGCAGACGCTTAAAAACCGACCTGACCTATTAAAAAAACAGCAGGGTTAATACCCTGCTGTTTTTAATTTATCAAATAACTTATAAGGCTTAGAGCACCAAAAATGACCGGCTGATGCAGCAGATAAATTAAAAGCGGGTGCCTGCCAATAAATTCTAATGGTTTTAGCCTGAAGTTATAAAACCAGTCATTCAGTTTGCCCTCTGCAACATAGCGGCCGATAAAGGTACCGCACAAAAACAGAAAGAAAAACGGCAGCAGCGGATAATAATCAGCCGAGTAAAATCCGTACGGCACCAGCCCAAACAACAGCAGCCAATACCCATCCACCAGCGGTGCATTTAAATAAAATATGTAGTATGCAACAAAGAGTATCAGCGATATGACCGCACCAGCTGCGGCCGGAACACGCGCCAAGCCTTTGCGTATAGCCGCATATAAAAGCATGGAAAGGCCAAACATATGCAGTATGCCAAAATATATCTCAAGCCCGCTTACCCCAATAGCGGGTAGTATAACCGCTGTAACAAGCGATACTAAAAGCGCTGCCGCAGTGACAATTATCCCGCGGTGTACCAGGTGCTTTCCCAGGTTAGTGCATATACCGCTTACCAGCAGAAATATCGCAACAAAAATCAACTGCAGGCACAAAAAGGCTGGGGACTGGAGTATATCAAACTGCACTGAAAACACAATCTCGAATGAAACTACGGCATGGTGAAGTACCATGCCGCATATTGCAATTCCGCGCAGCGCGTCAAGTATCCCTATTCTCTTTTTTTCGGATTTATTTATCTGCGCTTCGTACATTTTTTCTAAGCTTTATTACATCTTCCAGGCTCTTTTTAAGGGATTCCTCACTGCGTTTGAGCATGTTATCACAGTACTCATATGATGCTTTTCTAAGTTCCTTTGCGTCTGACTGAGCAGTGGTTATAATCTCATTAGCCCTGGTTTGAGCCTGAAGATATACCTCCTCTTTGGAAATCATCTGTTTAGCCTGGGCTTGAGCCGCCTGAATAATCCCCTGCGCTTCATTTTTTGCTTTTATTATTATATCATCCCGCTCACTTAGAATCCGCTTTGCCTTTTTCATTTCTGCGGGTAAGTTAAGCCGCATTTCCTTAACAAATTCGAGTATCTGCGCACTGTCAACCACTGACCTGCCGCCCGACATAGGCAGCGTCCACGAATTTTCCACCAAATCCTCAAGCGCTGTTAAAATTTCCTCAATATTCATACTTCTAAAACCCCTATCTGCATAATCTTTTTTCAATATCGCTCAGCACTGCCGCCGGCACAAACTCATGTATCGACCCGCCGTTTCTTGCAATTTCCTTTACAATGCTGGATGATAAAAACATATATTCAGCACTGGTGGGCAAAAATATTGTTTCCATCTCATGATTTAGCTTTTTATTTGCAAGCGCCATCTGAAATTCATACTCAAAGTCACTCACAGCGCGTAAGCCCTTAACAAGCGTCATAATATCATTGCGCTTTGCAAAGCTTGCAAGCAGCCCGTCAAATGTGCAGACTTCTATATTGCTGATATCACTTGTGCACTTGCGTATCATTTCCATACGCTCGTCCACGGTAAAGGACGGTTTTTTGGCTGAATTGGACAGCACAGCTACATATAGCTTGTCAAACATCTTTGAAGTCCTTGTGATAATATCCAGATGGCCAAATGTAATAGGGTCAAACGAGCCGGGGCATATTGCTGCACGCATATAGTTTACCTCATTTCCAAAAAATGAATCTTTAAAGTTTTATAATGCTGAATTTTTATGACATCAAAACAGCCGCCAGCCTCTATCTTATCATCAATCCCGCACTCTAAAACCAACAATGCGCCTTGTTCCAGAATCCCTGATTGCAAAAGCAGCTCAAGCGAATTATTTGCCATGCCATGCCCGTAAGGTGGGTCAATAAAAACCAGCGACGGCTTTACAGCCTGTATTTTTAATATTTTAACACACTGCTCATAGCTTTGGCAAGTCAGTTTTGACATTTTCTCAAAACGGCAGGCCTTAATGTTTTGGTCTATCACTTTACATGCGCGCTTGTCCATGTCATTAAAATAGCAAAACTCAGCGCCGCGGGAGAGCGCTTCCAGCCCCATCTGCCCGCTGCCGGCAAACAGGTCCAAAACCACCCTGCCCTGTATTTTAAACTGCAAAGTGTCAAAGATAGACTGTTTTACCCGCTCTAATGTCGGCCGGGTATTCTGACCCTCAAGGGTTATAAGCCGCTTCCCCCTGCGTATTCCAGAAATAATACGCATAAACCTAATCCTCCGATTTGTGAAAATAATTATATATATTTGAGGCGACGTTTTTGGGTATGCCATCCACTGCGCAAATTTCGTCAAAGTCGGCATTGGATAGCGCTTTGACATTTAAAAACCGCTGCATAAGCTTTTTATACCGCTTGCTTCCTAGTCCCTCTATTTTCATAAGCTCGGAATTAAGCATTTGCTTTGATTTAGTCTTATGCATATATGAAATTGAATATCTGTGCACCTCGTCCTGCAGTGTTGTAAAAAACTTATATAGCTGCGGGTTGTGCCGAATCTCCACCTCGCCGTCAATGCTGACCACTGCGCGGGTGCGGTGACTACGGTCCTTAACCAGGCCAAAACCGCTTATATTTCTTTCTTTAAGCAGGTCGTAAACCGCCATAAGGTGGTTGGTGCCGCCGTCTACAAAAATAATATCAGGCTTTGTATCAAAGCCCTCATCGCCGTTATCCAGGCGAATAAGCCTGCGCTCTATTACCTGGCGCATGCTTTTATAGTCGTCCTGCCCGCTCATATCTTTTAGCTTAAAGCGCTTGTATTGCTTTTTTGCAAACCTGCCGCCTTGCCAGACTATCATGCCGGCGACAATACTGTCATCCTTAAAGTTAGATATGTCATACATTTCAATCCTGTCCGGCAGGCTCTTAAGCTTTAGCAGCTGAGCTAGCTGGCTTTGCAGCTTTGCGTATTTTATGCCGTTTGCGCGTTTTTCCGCAAGCTTTTCCATTGCGTTTTTGCGGCACATCTCAAGCAGCTGTACGTTTTTACCTTTTTTTGCGGCAATTATATGCACCCTGCCGCCCCTTACGCTTTTAAGCCATTTTGTTATAAGCTCAATATTATCAAACGGCTCATCTATAACAATCTCCGGCGGCACCCTGTCTGAATTAAAGTAATACCGCTGTAAAAATTGCTGCATGATGCTCTCCCCTACCTCACTGTTTTTAACAAAACGGGTGTCCTGCAAAAGCAGCTTGCCTCCACGTATCAGCATGACAGAAAAGCAGACTGTATCCTCCAGCGTGCTATAGGCAATAATGTCTTTATTGACATTGGGGTCAAAGACTATTATCTGGTTTGCGTCCAGCTTGCGTATGCTTTTTATTTTATCTCTCAGCTGTGCGGCCTTTTCAAAATCCAGGTTTTCAGCGCAAATATTCATTTGCTCTTCAAGCTCCGGCAGGATGGACTTGTAATCACCTTTTAAAAACCGAATCGCCTTTTGTATTATCTGTTTATACTCCTGCTCATCAATTTTGCCTGTGCACACGCCGGAGCAGTTTCCAATATGGTAGTTAAGGCAGGGCCGTGCCTTGCCAAAATCCCTTGGAAACTTTTTAGAACAGGAGTAGATGCCAAACAGCCTGCTGACTGTGTTAATAATATCCCACACTATCGCAGATGATGAAAACGGACCAAAGTAATAGTAATCAGTGTTATCGCGCCTGCGCAACAAAGTGAACTTTGGATACGGCTCTTTTTTGCTTATAGCTATATACGGATAAGTCTTATCATCCTTAAGAAGTATATTGTATTTTGGCATATACTGCTTAATCAGATTGTTTTCCAGTATAAGCGCCTCCAGCTCACTATCGGTGACGATGTATTCAAAATCATCAACATTCATCACCATTTTCATAACTTTAAGCGGATGGGATGACACGCCGGTAAAATATTGCGAAACCCTGTTTTTTAAATTTTTAGCTTTGCCGACATAAATGACGCTGCCGTCGCTGTCTTTCATAATATAGACGCCAGGGCTATCAGTAAGCACGCTTAATTTATTTGTAATTTTTTCATTAAACAAGGCATGTCCTCCATTTCTATTTTTAGTATACCAGCCTGTCCGATTCATTTCAATATTTTTTTGACAGGAATACAATTTATATGGTATACTAATCACGAGGTGTTAAAATGAAAGCTGTAATATTTGACCTGGACGGAACGCTGCTGTATTCAATTGATACTATTGCATACTATTGTAATTTAACCCTTAAGGATTTAGGGTATAAACCGCTGGACAAGTCTGATTATTTAAAACTTATAAACTTTGGCGCGCATGACTTAATATCCGGCATGCTAAAAAAAATAGGCTGCGATGCTGACAGCGGCGAGGTTTTAAAGCATTATATGTCTCTTTATAGCATTTCGCCCTGCCACCTGTCGCGGCCGTATGAGGGCGTGTGTGATATGCTTATAAAGCTTCGGGACAGAGGCATTAAAACCGCGATACTTTCAAACAAGCCGGACAACCTTGTTAAAAATATAAGTGAGAATATTTTTACAGGTATGCTGGATATAAGCTATGGCCAGCGTAGCCAGTACCCCGAAAAGCCTGACCCCAGCTCACTTTTAGCGCTTATTGATGAGCTGGGCTGTAAAGCTGACAATGTGCTGTATGCCGGTGACAGCGGAGTTGATATGCAGTGCGGCAAAAACGCCGGGGTTTTTACAATCGGTGTGGGCTGGGGCTTTTTTGGCACAAAACCGTTTGATAAAGCGGATTTAATAGTTGATAAGCCTATAGAAATTGTAGAATATATAGATAAAAACAGCTTTTAGCATAAGCTAAAAGCTGTTTTTATTAAGTAATTTATAAGCCCAGGCTTACTGAAATTGCCTGATCCACTTTCTGCATTGTCTGCCGGTCTATGTGGCCCAACTTTTCCTTCAGCCTTGCCTTATCCAATGTACGTACCTGCTCAAGCAGTATTACTGACTCCTTTGACAGCCCATACCTCTCACTCAGCTCAATATGCGTTGGCAGCTTGGACTTGTTCATTTGACTTGTTATTGCCGCCGCTATCACTGTCGGGCTGTATTTATTTCCTACGTCATTTTGAACGATCAGTACTGGACGCAAGCCGCCCTGTTCACTGCCGATTACCGGCGACAGGTCAGCATAATATATATCTCCTCTTCTAATCATTTCATATTTCACACTCCTAACGTTTCATACATAGTATTAACACTTTCAGAAATCTTTAATCAGTATTAGTGTATCTTTGAAACAAATATTAGGACACAAAATATGAAATTGATTTTTATTTTGCGCTTATATTATAAATTTATCGTGTATTGCAGCCACTGCTTTGTCTGCATTTTGTTTATCGATTAAAACCGATATCTTAATTTCACTGGTTGAAATCATATGGATATTAATATGCGCATCTGACAGTGCCTCAAACATAATAGCGGCAACACCGGGGTTATTTGCCATGCCTGAGCCTACAATTGATACCTTTGCAACGTCGCCCGTGCTGACAATCTCTTTTGCGCCTATCTGGTCAATGTTCTCATTTAAAGTTTCCACCGCAAGATCCAGCTTGTCAAGGGTTGTGGTAAAAGATATGTCCTTTTTCTTATCCCTGCCTACAGACTGAATTATAATATCAACATTTATATTCTTTTTTGCAAGCATTGAAAAAATCTTAAATGCCACACCCGGTTCGTCATTTACACCTATTATTGAAATACGTCCTACCTCGGTATCCTTTGCGATACCTGTTATAAGCATCTTTTCCATCTTATTCTCCTTTAATACTTTAGTACCAGCAGCCCTGGTAAAACTTGAAATAACCTCTAAATTAACATTATATTTTTTAGCCATCTCAACGCTTCTGTTATGAAGAACCTGAGCGCCCTGGGAGGCAAGCTCCAGCATTTCATCATAGGAAATTGAGTCAAGCTTTTTCGCATTTGGTACCTTGCGCGGGTCAGCAGTATACACGCCGTCAACATCCGTATATATCTGGCACAGCTCTGCCTTTAATGCTGCGGCCAAAGCTACAGCAGAAGTATCAGAGCCGCCGCGGCCCAAGGTAGTAATATCATCGTATTTATTAATGCCTTGAAAACCTGCTACAATAACTATATTCTTTCTGTCCAGCTCTCTGTGCAAACGCTCGGTATCAATGTTTTTAATGCGCGCGATACCATGGTTTGAGTCGGTTTTTATGCCGGCCTGCCAGCCGGTCAGTGATATAACCGGGTAGCCCATGCGCTCAACCGCCATCGCCAAAAGCGACATTGAAATCTGCTCACCCGCTGAGAGCAGCACATCCATCTCGCGATTGGAAGGCCGGGTGTTTATCTGTGCTGCCTTGGCAATAAAGTCATCTGTTGTATCGCCTTGGGCGGATACTACCACCACTACACTCTTGCCCGATTTGTAAGTATCTGTCACTATTTGGGCGACATTATTAATCCTTTCAGTATCCGCAACAGAACTGCCGCCAAACTTTTGTACTACAAGCTCCACTTATCTTTTTCCTCCTATCATTCATCTTGTAAATCCACACGGATTTTTGAGCACACTTTCATATCACATGCCTTAGTACAATTCGCAATCAGCTTATCAAAATCATACTCACTTTTGGACGGTGTTATAAAAGCTGCCATATTATTATTATCAATAAGCTTCACCGCACCAAATGTACTTTTTAAAGCTGAATTTAACTTATCCAAATCACTAAAGGTCACCCTGACAAAAAAGGATGTTTCAACCGCTTTGAAATCTGCAATAAAGTCTTTATCGGCACGCTCCCAATACAGGTACTTGCGCCTTGACTTATGCTTTACACAATCAATCACGTCCGCCACCACAGCGCTTGCTGTGGGGAGCTTGCCGGCGCCCCGGCCGTAAAACATTGTCTCTCCAATCGCATCGCCCTCTACCATTATGGCATTAAAGACATTATCAACATTTGCAAACTGGCTGTCCTGTGGCACTAAAAACGGCGAGACTATTATATAAACACTCTGGTCAACAAGCTTTCTTGCCTTGCCTAAAAGCTTTATTTTATAGCCGAGTTTTTCTGCATATTCGACATCTAAAAGAGATATATTTCTAATACCTTCGGTCTGCACTTTATTTGGGTCAACATGCTTACCAAACGCCAAAGACGCCAAAATAGCAATCTTGCGGCAGGTATCAATACCGTCGAGATCGGCCGATGGGTCCCGCTCCGCATACCCGCGCTGCTGAGCGAGGGAAAGTGCCTTTTCAAAGCTGTACCCGTTTTTAATCATTTTAGTGAGTATATAGTTAGTAGTGCCATTGAGTATACCGGAAATTGACACAATCTCATTTGCAGCAAGGCACTGGTTTATCGGACGTATTATAGGAATACCCCCGCCGACCGAAGCTTCAAACAAAAAGTTTAGGTTGTTCTGCTTTGCTATCTTTAAAAGCTCATCACCATATGTCGCCACAAGCTCTTTGTTGGAAGTGACAACGCTTTTCCCAGACAAAAGTGAGCGTTTGACAAATGAGTATGCAGGGTTAAGCCCGCCAATAACCTCAACCACAACCCCAACCTCAGGGTCGTTAACTATCTGCTCAAAATCCTTTGTAAAAAGATTGGCATACGGGCTGTCACTAAAATCGCGTATATCTAAAATATACTTGATTTCAATATCCTCTTTTGCCTTTTTTGCTATGCTTATTTCATTTTTGTGCAGCAGCTCAACTACACCGCTGCCTACCACACCATAACCCAATACCGCAATTTTCATAAATTTTATCTCCATTTTCCATACTTATTCTTTTGCTACAAGGTCTATGCGTAAAACTCCGTTAATACCCTCAATTGATTTTACCAGCTTTTCAGTGCTACATTTAAGCCCGGCGGTTGTAAGTGAAATGGAAACCGGTGCTATATCATCTATAGGTATATTCTGATTTATTGTTAAAATACTCGCCCCGCTTGACGAAAGCAGCTTTAATATATTTGAAAGCACCCCTATTTCATCCAGTAACAGCAGGTTAAGAGTTATAATATCCTGCTTTTGCTTTTCTACAAAAACAGAAACATTGTCCCTATATTTATAAAAAACGCTTCTGGATATCCCGGCCCTCTTTACAGCCTCAGACACAGTGGAGCACTTTGAGCTATTTAAAAGCTTTTTTGCATAAACTACTTTTTCAAATACAGATGGAAGCACTTTCTTGTTTACTATATAATATAGTTCATTCATAATAGTCCACCCACAACATACAAATGTATTCACACAGTGAACTAATATATTATATTACGCATCTTTTTTCAAAGCGTGAAATTTTAATTTAGGCTTTAATTTATTAAAATATCTTAACTATTCGCCATTTTTCTTTAAATCTTACACTTTTGTAATAAAAAAATAACTTGATATAAGCTGGGCAGATGGTATAATAATACTAAGTACAAAATTAAGGAGGATAGTATGCTAAACGAAAAAGACAGCAAACGGTTAAGCTTTATAATCAAGATACTTTATATTGTAACAATAGCTGCATTAATATTTTTTGCAGGCAAGTATATATTCCCTATCATTTTGCCATTTATTATTGCGTTTGGGCTGTGCTATATAATGGAGCCATTTGTAAAGCTTATGGAAAGAAAACTAAAGCTCAAGCGTGCTCTTGCCTGCGGTATATCCACAGTGCTACTACTCATTATTATTGCGGGCATACTATTTTTACTTTCTGTCACAGTTGTTAAGGAGTTAAGAGATTTATCAGCTTCTATACCGTCGCTTTTAAAACAAATTCCTCAGTATTTAGATAATTTCTCATTTAAATATGAGGAAATTTTACAGATGATACCGGATGAGTTTGTGGACAGTGTCAAAAACTTTATTGAAAACTTTGATTACAGCTCGCTCATCACAGGTCCGCTGGGCAAAAACCTGCTTGGGTATGCTACAAGCTTTGTAGCATCACTGCCTTCAATGCTGATATTTTTGTTAGTGACTATAGTTTCGACCTTTTTTATGTCAGTATCATTTCTACAGGTGCGCCAATTTATACTTGCACAGTTCAGCCCAACGCACAGAACCTGGCTGCTGGAAGCAAAGCGGAATTTATTTATAACTGTCGGCAGATATGGCAAAGCATATGCTGTACTTTTAAGCCTCACATTTGTTGAACTATCAATTTTCTTTACTATATTCCAAATAAAGCCGGCCATTACTCTTGCGTTTATAATTGCACTGGTGGATATACTACCAGTCTTGGGTGTGGGAACCGTGCTGCTGCCCTGGTCACTAATCGAGCTTATAATGGGTGACCCATGGCGGGCGCTTATACTTCTGTGTATTTATATAGTCGTCACAATTGTACGCCAGATTGCTGAGCCAAAGGTAATTGGGGACAGTGTGGGGCTCATGCCGATTGCAACACTGTTTTGCATTTATGTTGGATTCCAGCTGTTTGGAATCGGCGGTATGTTTTTAACACCTATCACTGTAATCATTATTAAGAACATGCAGGATGACGGCAGGTTTAAAATTTGGAAGTATCACAATAATTCCATTGACAAATAGACAAAAAGTGCTAAAATAATAATTATGCAGAGTAGATTGCTGTGCGTTAAGTGTTAGCCGAACGGGGAGTTGTCGGCTAAACGAAAAGCTTAAAGCTTGCGGTACAGTAGTCGCATCCCGCTGTTTAATTAAAAGGCTAAATACCTTCTAATTGAATCAGCAAATCAATTTTAAGGAGGTATTCTGCTATGAAAAATCCACTCCATACTCTAAAAGCTTCTTTTTTGGAGCTTAAGTCGGTCAAAGGCGTTGTTTTAAGTGCAATACTGCTTGCGGCTAATGTTGTGTTTGCATACTTTGCGACAGTATATATAACACCTAATATTAAAATCGCCTTTACATTTGTTATAGCGGCGCTGACCGGTATGCTGCTCGGCCCGGGTGTCGCCGGTGTGACATTTGGGCTTACTGATTTTATTCAGTATTTGTTTAAGCCTGTTGGCCCTTACTTCCCTGGCTTTACTATCAGCAACATGCTCATAGGCTTGATTTACGGCTTTCTTTTTTACAAAAAAAAGCCTACAGTTTTAAGTGCTGCTATTGCCAGTGCTGTTATCGGTGTATTTATAAACATTTTTCTTAACACCTACTGGTTGTCGCTTTTATACGGCAAAGGCTACCTTTTGTTACTGCCGGGCAGGGTTGTTAAAAATTTGATTATGATACCAGTGGAGGCAACGGTGATTTTTGCTGTAAACACTGCCGTACACAAGCTCATCAAATCTAAAAGAATACCGTACTCGTTTTAACGAGTACGGTTTTTTATATTATTATAACACTGCCTATATCACAAAGCTCATACTCTGTACTATACACCGGCCTTACCCCATATTTCTTTAAAAAACCAAGCACTTTATCACACCCTTCAAGGCTTCCGTTTATAAACATTGTATTGTTGTCAACAAGGCCTGTACAACCTCCAAACAGGCCATGGCTAAAACCGCTCAGCTTTATTTGTAAAGGGTTTACATACAAAACGTCAACACCTAATTTATTTGCGGCGGTATATATCCCCATATCGCTTGTTATTAAGGCATTTTCCGCCACACTACAAATACTGCACTTTGTATACCCCTGCTTTACAAATACAGGCGTAAAGCCACCAAAATAGCCTTTTAATTTTTCGTATGAGTATTTTGAAACAAACAGGTATTTATTAAATAAAGGTGCAGCGTTTAACAGCGCATCAAACGGATATGGTGAAAAAATATCGCAATCAAACTTAATTACTTTAACACCCATAGGTGAAAGCTTACTTAAATAATAATCGTAGCACTGCCCTGCCACCAAAACAGTGTTATTTTCAAGCGGCAAAAGCTGCATATCCGGATGTGTTGATATTCCACCACTTAGTTTTTTATTTTCAACCGAGTAAATAATATGTAACCCAAGGTCTCCTAAAATTTTTGCGCCCTTGGGGTGGATGTTTCTATCCACAACAGCAATTTTACTTCCCATAAAAATCCCCTATTCATCTTTAAGCGCTATAATCGGGCTAAGTGACGCTGCCTTGCGAGCAGGATACACGCCAAACAAAATTCCGATTAAAGCGGAAAAAACTATAGAAAACAATATAAATTCAAAATTAACTTTAATGCTTATACCCAGTATATAACCCCCAACAAAGCAAATTGACAGGCCGAGAACAAGCCCAAGTATTACCCCGGTAATGGTGATGATAATGCTCTCTATTAAAAATTCTAGGACAATGTCCATGCTCTTGGCGCCAATGGCCTTTTTTACGCCTATCTCTCTTTTTCGCTCACCTACCGATGTTACCATTATAATCATAATGGAAAGAGCGGAAACTATAAGTGAAATACCTGCGATTAGAGTAAGCAGTGCCGCCACTATAGCAGTTATATTTTTTACATTTGATTTTTGCTGGCGCATGTTTATAGCCGAAAAGCCGCCGGTGTTCTGGGTGGTAACGGCAAGTAGGTTCTGGGCCTTGCTTGCGACCTTAGACGTATCAGCATCCCTTGATACCCCAAGCACTATCTGGTCAAAATCCGTTAAATTATCACATTCCATTAAAGTGGTATAGGGTATATAAATAAACTCCGGCAGTGCACCCATTGACAAATAACTTAATGTATCGCTTTGGCTTTTTGCAACACCTATAACCTCGAAATCAATATACTTTCCGCCTAGCAATACACTTATATGCTTTCCAACTATATTTTTGCGCTTATATGTCTTAAGCGCCAGATTTTCATCCACTATGCATTTTTTTGAGTTTGAGGCAATATCAGAGTAGCTAAAGTTACTCCCGTATATTATTGTCAGGCTTGCAAGCTTGTCCGCATTATGCCCAATACCAAACACTGCATTCTCACTTACGCTGTTTATTATCTTTGCTTTTTTAAACTGAAGCATGAGCGGCATTGCGTCTGACACCTCTGAAAGGTTGTCTTTTAAAATATCTATTGCGTTTTCATCCAGCCGGCCGTAGCCGTTTACACCAAGCTGAGAGGTGATGTTCACCCCGTCCATACCATACTTATCAAGCTCACTTGCCAGGATAGTTTCCCCGGTTTTTCCCACTGTTACGATAATTGTAATAGATGTAATACCTATTACAATTCCTGCAATTGTCATAAAATTGCGCATTTTGCGCTTAAGTATATTGCGTACAGACAAGCCTATATAATCCAAAATCACTGCGCCAGCACCGCCTTAACAGCAGTATTTACGCTGATATACTCACTGGGAGAAAGCACTATATACTCGCCTGATTTAAGCCCGCTTTTTACAACAACACTGGTTGAAAGCTCGGTATCGGTTTCGATTATCCTCTTTTCGAGTGTTCCGTTATTATACACAAGTACATATTCATTGTTTTTTTCGTCTTGAAGTACTGAGGTGTATGGCACTGTGATAGAGTTATCATGGCAATCCACCTCGATTTTCATATCCACGCTTGCGCCGCTGGGGACATTACTGTCCACCGGCTGGTCAATACGGATAATACACTCCACTACACTGTCGCTTGTTGTACCACTAAACTGTTTTGATACAGATGTTGAAATGCTCTCTATATACCCCTCAGCTTTATCATTTGGAAATGCAGCGCCGGTAATTGTGACCTTCTGACCTTTTACAAGCTTTGAATAATTGCTTTCATCAACAGTTCCTACAGCGTAAAAGCTGCTTTTATCCCGCACTGAATACAGCGGCTGGTTGATTTGAGTATACTCACCCGGACTTAGATTCAGCTTATCTACAACGCCAGCACTTTCAGCATATATTGCGCTTCCATTTTCACTATATTCAAAATAACTTATATGAGTATCACTAACAGTGTTAAAATATTGGCCCAGGCCTAAAGAGTCAATAACCTCACTTGAATAGTTATCAGTAACCTGCGGGGCAAAGGCCTCACTAACGATAGTCTGTGCGTTCCTTATATAATTTTCAAAAGTAAGGCCGCTGTCATAATAAGCTATAATATCTCCCGCGTTTACAGTATCGCCAGGGGATACTTCAAGGCTTGTAATATACAGCGGAGTCTGGGAATATACTGCATACTCACCGCCGTCATAAATTGTACCGGAACAGGTGACATATTCGTATACACTGGTCATTGCTGGTTTTATAACGTCAACTTGCTCCACTTTGCCATAAACAGTCAAATTATAAATCTGGGCTAAAATAATGGTGGCAGCAATTAAAATTGACACCACCTTTGCTGTTCTGCTCATACACACACTACCTTTTAATTTATAAAATTATTGTGACTAATAGGTGTGTTTTTATTCCAGCAGTAAAACAATTATTTTAGATTTTACATTTCATTTCGAACCTTAAAAATTGCCTGTGATAATGACGAAATTTTTATAACCTCAATATCATCAAATTTTGCCGCAAGCCTGTTTCTGGAGGGAATCATTATCCGCTTAAATCCAAGGCGCCGCGCCTCTTTAATCCTATTTTCTATGTGGGAAACTGCCCTAATTTCGCCGGACAGGCCAATTTCACCTACAGCTATAAGGTCGCTTGGCATTTCAAAATCTACAAGGCTGGATGCAATCGCAAGCACAATAGCAAGGTCAGCCGAGGTTTCATCCACTTTAAACCCGCCGACAACGTTTACATAGACATCCTGATTATAAAGCGCAAAGTTTGCGCGCTTTTCCAAAACAGCTATTAGTAGAGACATACGGTTATAGTCCACGCCGGACGACATGCGCCTGGGATTAGGATACCCAGTTTTAGTCACCAGCGCCTGCACTTCCGCAAGAATTGCGCGGGTGCCTTCCATTATGCAGGTGACACAGGTGCCGGGCACGTTTTCCGGCCGGCCGTCCAAAAACATTTTTGAGGGGTTGTCTATCTCTTTAAGCCCGTTTGAGCACATTTCAAAAACAGCAATTTCATTTGTAGAGCCAAACCTGTTTTTGACAGCACGCAGTATGCGGAATGCGTGGTTTTTATCACCCTCAAAATATAACACTGTGTCCACCATGTGCTCTAAAATTTTAGGGCCGGCCAGTGCGCCCTCTTTTGTGACATGGCCTATTACAAACACCGTTATGTCATACTCCTTAGCCAGCCGCATCAGCGCCGCTGTAGCCTCTTTTATCTGGGTCACGCTGCCAGGGGTTGAGTTTACTGAATCGCAGTTCATAGTCTGGATTGAGTCCACTATTAAAATATCAGGCTTATCACTAAGCGCGGTATTAACAATAGTGTCAATATTGGTCTGGGAAATTAGCATTAAGTTAGGGCTGGTTACTGACAGGCGGTTTGCCCTGAGCTTAATTTGGCTCATTGACTCCTCGCCCGAAACATAATAAATGCGCTTGTTTTTGCAAAGGTATTCACAAATCTGTAAAAGCAGTGTGCTTTTGCCTATTCCAGGGTCGCCACCCACCAAAACCAGTGAGCCGGATACCACACCCCCGCCCAGCACCCGGTCCAGCTCTTTAAGGCCGGTGCTAAAACGCTTGTCATCCTGAAAGCTGACCTGGCTGATAGGTACAGCCTCAGCTGTTAAGCTGGTACGTACGGTGGTCTTGCCCGAGCTTACTGTAATGCTTTTTTCCTCCAAAGTGTTCCACTCACCGCAGGAGTAGCATTTACCGCTCCATTTTGCGGTTTCATATCCGCAGTTGCTGCAGACAAACACCTGTTTTTGCTTTTGCATGTTTTATTCCTCTTTAATTTTTATCAGATTTAAGTGCAGCATTTACCGCTATAAATATCTTTTGCGCCATTTGCTGCTGAAAATTTTCGTCCTTTAAATTTTTAAGATCATCACTGTTGGTCAAAAACCCGCATTCCACCAGTATGGTTTCATTGCTTATATTATTAAATAAATAAACGTTTTTAGGGACAGGCTTGGATATTTTGGTATTATCTTTTTGGAAAGACTCATTAATCAAACTCTGCAGAGTAGCGGCAAGCGTCTGTGAAAATTTTGAGTCACTTTTATAAAACACTTGTGTGCCGTGCACTGAACTGTCCGAAAAGGTGTTCATATGTACACTTACAAATATTGCATTGGGGTACTTGCCCGCAATCTCAATCCTATTTTTTATATCTGACACCTTTTTAGAGCGTATAGAGTTTGAGTCAGAATAAATGCCGTTTTCATCACTGCGGGTCATTATGCAGTTAATGCCAGCCTCCTTGAATAAAGCGTAAAGCTTGTTGCAGATTGCAAGGTTTAATGTTGACTCCATAGTGCCATCGTCCGCTACAGCGCCGCCATCCGGCAGGCCGTGGCCCGCGTCAATTATCACCTGCGGCTGCTGCGCGCCGAAGGTGGGAAATGTCGAAAGTTCTGTCAGCACTAATATTGCAAGCAATACAAAAACAGCAATAATAGAGAGCAGCCGTAAAATAGATTTCACCTTTTGCCTGGTCATTTATAAACCACCTCAAAAAATGACTATTCGGCCTAAACTAAGATTATTACTTATTTTTCTGCCTTTGTGCGCTTTAAGAACAGGTCACAAAACACAAAATTTTTATATCCCGCAATATACCCCAGCATTGGGATTATTATCATAGGTATAAAGCTGGTTATAAACACCATATCAATATGATTGGGAAATATATTGCCTAGCGGCCAGGAATAATACATATTAAAAATGCGGTAATACAAAATAGCCATCTGGTGCAGGCCTTCACTGCCAATAAAACTTGTAACAAGATAAAATATATACATTAGCAGTGCAGGAATGGCAGAAATAGCGCCAGCTACAGCACCCTTTACAATATAGCTTTTAGAGCTTGGGTTATTGCGCCGTGCCTCATCGTGAAAGCCTGATTTAAAGGCCGCCATATATTCAATATAATAGAAAAATGAAAATGTGATTGCAAAAAATAGTATTTGTGAGGCCATTCTGTCCCTAAACAAAACCCACACAAAAATAACGCACATAAACCCGCTTATTGAGCCTAGCACCTGGTTTAAAAACAGGCTAAGGCTAAGCTTTAACATCTTTTTCAATTTAATTTCCAACCCCAAATCAATTAGTTTTTATAAATTATAACATAACCGTTTTATCGTTACAATAACAAAAATTTTAAAATTACCAGTTACAATCTTCCTCTAAAAAGTCTTGAAATGAGCCGCCGATATAATCTATATCCGTATCAAAATAATAAACATAGGCTATTTCTTGTTTATCGTCAGACACGCCAATAAAAATAAGTTTTTTTGGATAAGAAAGGTCATAGTCATCAAGCGACAATAATCTAAAATCGTAACCATCTAAATTAAACTGAGGGTCTTTTTTTATTTCTCTTTTGCTGTCCAAATCAAGCTCTTTTTGAAAAATATAATTATTTAAAACCTTTTCTTTTTCTTTTTCAAAGTTCTCTTTATCATACTCAGCTCTTAAAATATAAGAATCTGATAAGAAAAACAGTATGTTTGTTTTAGTATATTTAAACTTAACATCTTTATATGTACCTAGTTCATCAAGCGTAGGCAAGGCTGTTTGGCTTTCAGCAATTTCATTATAAACCACTGTTCTATAATATTGTGCCGATTTTCGTTCTGTAGACGATGCAAACATAGTCTTGAACTTACTGCACATTCCAAGAGCCCATGTTTTCAGTCCGTTATTATCTTTTATGATTCGGTTCAGCGCCTCAAGCGTTTCCTCTGCCTGTTCCCGCTTTTTCTGGTTTGTCAAAATCTTTGATGTGTAAGTGAAGATATCTTCAAGGATATTTCTTTCTTCTGCTGATAGCAGTTTTTCCAACTCACTATATTCTGCTTTTGCTCTGATAATATTTCGCGCATTACGGAAGGTCATATCAAGAATAGAATCAGGAATCGGCGCAGAAAGCATCTCCGGCGTTGCCTGACTTTCCGCCATCTTATTGCGCCGTCTCG
>ERZ826242.315-NODE-315-length-73938-cov-7.755329_pt1 | contig 73938 bp, 69 predicted proteins | sample MGYA00519871_ERZ826242 | MGnify/ENA primary metagenome ERZ826242 (study PRJEB31778, sample SAMEA3449226) | human gut metagenome | biome: human gut; feature: human-associated habitat; material: faeces | place: United Kingdom | collected 2010/2012 ... | reverse complement strand
TTTAATGGAGGCAAAAGATGTAGCTAAAGAAGGCTATAAAGGCTTTAAGAAGGGAAAAGCAATCATAGTACCAGGAATTAAAAATAAATTATTAGTTAATATAAATAAGTTTGCACCTAGGAGTATAGTGCGTAAAATAGTATTAAAAACAAATGAAAAGTAGGAGGAAGAGGATAGTGGGGATTTTTGATGGATATATAATTGTATCAGATATGGATGGTACACTTTTAAATAGCAAAGGAAAATTATCAGATGAGAATATAAATGCAATAAAATATTTTGTTAATAATGGCGGAAAGTTCACTTTAGCTACAGGACGTATGTTACCATCTGTTAAAAGACATGTGAATAAAATCAATGTTAATTTACCAGTGATAATGTATAATGGAGTAAAAGTTTATGATTGTAATAATGATGAAGTAATATGGGAAAGACATTTAGAAGAAAATAAAAAAAGAATTGTACAAGATATAAAAAAAAATAACCCTAATTTAGGAATAGAAATATATAGTGAAGAAGTAGTTTACATATTTCAAAGTTGCAAACAAACTGAAAGATTTAAGAATTTAGGATATGATGTAGTTTATGAAGTAAATGATGATATTTGGAATAAAAAATGGACTAAAGTTTTAATAATTGGCAGTAAAGAAGAACTAGATAATTTTGAAAAAAGTTATCATAAAGAATATGAAGATGCACTTATTAGAAGTTCAGATATTTATTTAGAGATGATACCAGAAGGCATATCAAAAGGACAAGCACTAAAAGAACTTATAAATAAAAATAATATTATAATTGGTGTAATTATATTAATTTTATGTGCAGGATTAAGTACTATATTTATTTTAGGAAATAAAAAAGATTCTTCTTTAGACAAACATTTTAGTAATGATGTTAATGAATCTAATGAAACAATTGCTAAAACAACTGAAGAAGTTTCTGAAACAACGGTTGATGCAGAAGTTGATAAGACAACTATTACAAAAAACAATGATAATGATAACAAAAATATTCCTAGTACCTCTGGTATTAGGGTTCAAACTACCTCTGGCGGGGTAACAACTAAAAAGAATAAAAGTGAAGGCACAACGGTTAAAACAAGTTCGCCACAAACGAGTAAAACAAATATTACTAGTACATCTCAAACGATTAAAACTCAGTCTCAAAAGAATGATGAATATAGAAATCAAATATTGACAAAATATAATGTCTTTGTTGGATATAAGGATGAAATTGATGGAGTATATAAAAATTCATATGCAAAGCCTAGAAAAATATATGATGATGAAGTAATTAGTTATAATTTAACTAAAATTGATGATGCATTGAAAAAATATCCAAAATCATTTTTTAGTGAAATAAAAAGAAAATGGAAACCAATTTCAATTTATTTAGTTGATTATATTAATGGTTATGCTGGAGGGGTTACGGATAATAACAATAGTTCAACATTGGTGATTTTAATTGTGGCAACGCATTCTCCGAAATCTTCAATTTTGGAAAATACAGTACACCATGAAATGATGCATGCACTAGATTGCTATTTTACTTCAAAAGGTATATATAGTAGTTACACTTTGGAACAAAGTATAGCAAAATATAATCCGGAAGGATTTAGTTATGGAGTTCAAGACAATAAATATGTTTATCTTTTAGATAATCCTTATTACTTTGTATCTAAATATGCTAAATCTGCATATAACGAAGATAGAGCTGAAACTTTTTCTAATTTAATGTATAGAAGTTATGCACCGGCGTATTTAAAAGCTGGTCAGCCAATTAATGAAAAAGCAAAAGTAATAACTAGTCAAATAAATCAAAACTTTACTTCTGCATCTTCTGGTAATAATAGATGGGATAAATTAGTAGCTCACTAGAAAAAAGTTGCTCTCTTATATAATTAATATGCTATTATAATTGTATAAATACTAATGTATTTGTACAGTGTCAGTTTTTAAATGGCAAAAATTATAAATCCTTATAATCGTAAATGTGTTCATTAACTCCTACATAATAAATTGGTTTCATTTTACCATTACAAAATTTACAATCAAATCTTGGTAGAACAGAAATATCAACTTCATCCGAATCAAAATCATCTAGATATTCAACAACATCTCTAGGAATAAATTCAAATATATTAATTCTTTCAACAACAATTTTATCATCTTTATGTCTTTGATACCAAAAAGTAATATAGTCATTCCTGATATCTATTATATGATGAGCAGCAAATCAAGGTCTATCACAATATCTTAAAATAAATTCAATACTTTTTTAGACTTTTTATTTTTAACAAACAAAACAAAATCATACTAACAATCGTTGAATATATCTGGTAAAGAAAAAAGGAATTTCTTAGGATAAATTTTTCTTAAATCAGTTTCATTGTCAAAAACATTTATAATAGTATTATTCATAGCAACGAAAGTATAACATACAAAAAGCCACAACGTGGCTTAAAGTGATAAATAAATTTCATTTTTTATGAATATTTATTTATCTTTTTTTATAAACTTGCATTTAGTCTAAAAATTCACAGGATGTACTAGGAATTCGCTAGATTAATTGACAAAAATCTAAATAAATAATATAATTACGTGGACTATACATTCTTAAGCAAAAAATCTGAAGATAGGAGGTTGATAAAATGCTAAAAAATGCTATAGCATATATTTTAAGAAAAAGAAATAGAACAATTATAGTATTTATTATTTTAACAGTAGTTCTCTCTTGTTTGTATTCATGTTTGAACATATCAAAATCAACAAGTAATTTAGAGAAAAACTTATACAAGATTTCAAATACATCATTATCAATAACTAAAAATAACGGTGATACTTTTGAAACTAATCAATTTAAAGAATTAGATAATATAAAAGAAATAAAAGAAATTATCACTGAGTATGATGGACTTGCTAGAACTACAAACATCAAAGTTGTAGATGGAACTCAATTAGTAGAACGAGATGATTTATCAGATGAGTTCAAAAATATGCTTTCAGTAGAAGCTACTAATAATAGTGAAAAGAATAATTTATTTAATAGTGGTATTTTCACTATTATAAAAGGCAGACATATTAATAATAATGATAGAGGAAAAATTCTTATTCATAATGAACTTGCAGAAAAAAACAACCTAAAACTTAATGATAAAATTAAACTTGAATTAATTGATTTTAATAATAGTGAAAAGAAATTAGAATGTGAGTTTGAGATAATTGGAATTTTTTCAGGTAAAAAACAAGAAAAATATACTGGATTATCATCAGATTTTAGTGAAAATATGGTATTTATTGATTATGAATCAAGTCAAAAAGCATTAAATAAACCTGAAAATAACAAAATTGTTAATAAACTTGCAATATTTTCAGACAGTTCAGAAAATACAAAGGTAGCATTAAATAAAATTAAAAAAATTAAAATTGATTGGTCACAATACAATGTTTCAAGTGATAACCATGCATTTGAAGAAACACTAGAGTCTATAGATGGAATAAAACATATTATTAAAATCATGACATATTCAATTATGATAGGTGGAATAACAGTATTGTCATTAATATTGATATTATGGTTAAGAGAAAGAATATATGAAATAGGAATATTATTATCAATTGGTATAAGTAAAATAAAAATTGTAACTCAATTTATTCTTGAATTATTATTTATATCAATACCATCTTTCGTATTATCATTGTTTATAGGAAATGTAATATTAAATATTATAGTCGGTGGATTTATGAATTCCGATGATTCAACAATAATGGTTGATAGCTTACTTAAAAACTATAATTTAATTTCAAATCTTATAACATTTCTACAAAGTTACGTAATATTAATTGGAATTATTGTTCTATCAGTTGTTATTGCAAGTTTAATGATATTAATTAAAAAACCAAAAGAAATATTATCAAAAATAAGTTAGGAGATTAAAAATGGATATATTAGAAATTAAAAATGTAACATATAATTATTCAAATTCAAGTGAGTTAGTATTATCTTCAGTAAATCAAAAATTTGAAATTGGAAAATTCTATGCGATAATAGGAAAATCAGGGGCAGGAAAGTCTACATTACTTTCTCTATTAGCAGGTTTAGATAAACCACAAAAAGGTCAAATCTTATTTAAAGGAAATGATATAGAGAAAGATGGCTATAGTAATCATAGAAAAAATAACATATCGTTAGTTTTTCAAAACTATAATTTAATTGATTATTTAACGCCTTTAGAAAATGTTAGATTAGTAAATAAAAATGCACCCGAAACAATCTTATTTGAATTAGGGCTTGATAAAAGTCAAATAAATAGAAATGTAATGAAGTTATCAGGAGGACAACAACAAAGAGTGGCGATTGCAAGAGCACTAGTTTCAGAAGCCCCAATAATTTTAGCAGATGAACCAACTGGAAATCTTGATGTTGATACTGCTGGTGAAATAATTGAAATACTTAAAAAGTTAGCAAAAGAAAGAAATAAGTGCGTAATCGTGGTAACACATAGTAAAGAAGTAGCAAATTCTGCTGATATTATTTTAGAATTAAGAGATAGAAAGCTTAAGAAAATAAATAAAATTAATTAGGAGGTACAATAATGATTAGAAATGCATTTGCATATGTAACTAGAAAAAGTCTAAAATCAATAATTATATTATTAGTTATAACAGCTATGTCAACTCTTTGTATTATTAGTTTATCGATTAAAGATGCTACAAACAGAGCTTCAAAAGAAACTTTTGAAAATATAACAAATAGTTTCTCTATGGAAATAAACCGAAGAGTTAATTTTGGAACGCCAAGAGGCGGTGGCAATATAAAAGGACAAGATATTAAAAAAATTGCTGAATCCAAAGACATTGATTCATATGTAAAAAGAATTAATAGTGTTGCCGATTTAGTAGATAATGATATAATAGAAACTCAAAAAACGCTTTCAGGACAATCACCAGAAAGAGCAAAAAAATTTAAAAGAGCTGTTATGTTAACAGGAGTTAATGATTCATCAAAAGAAAATAAGTTTATCTCAGGAGCTTACAAATTATCTAGTGGGGAACACTTAAATGAAAATGATAAAAACAAGATTTTAATGCATAAAGACTTAGCAGAAAAAAACAATTTAAAAATTGGAGATAAAATAAAAATAAAATCTAATTTATTTGATGCCGATAACGAAAAAGGAGCAAATGAAAAAGTAGAAGTTGAAATAAAAGGTCTTTTTGATGGTCATGATGAAGGTGGCGTTACTGCAGCCCAAGAACTTTACGAAAATACTTTGATAACTGATTTAGATACGGCTGCAAAAGTATATGGGAATACAGAGGATACTGCAGTATATCAAGATGCAACATTTTTTGTAAAAGGTGATAAAAATTTAGATAAGGTTATTAAAAATATTGAAAAACTTGATATAGATTGGAAACAATATAATTTGATTAAAAGTTCAAATAATTACCCAGCACTACAACAATCTATATCAGGTATATATAAAATAGCTAATAAATTATTTGCAGGATCATTATTATTTGCAGGTGTTACAGTTTCATTACTATTGTTTTTATGGATGAATGCTAGAAAAAAAGAAATTGCAATTTTGCTTTCATTAGGAATTTCAAAAGCCAAAATATTCGGACAATTTGTTATTGAACTAGTATTTGTATCAATCCCAGCATTTATAGGATCATACTTTCTAGCTGTTTATACAGCAAGTATGATTGGAAATAATATATTAAGTAAAGTCACTGGTACTATAGCAAAACAAATTGCTAAACAGTCAGCATCTAGCCAACTTGGAGGTGGAGCTGAGGTAGATGGATTTAATAAAACACTAACAAGTTTAGAAATTAATATATCTCCAAAATTAATGATATATGTGATTTTATTTATGTCAATAGTTCTTATAATTTCTTTACTAATATCTTCGTCAAGCAATTTAAAGAAAAGTCCAAAAGAATTATTAATTGATACAAAATAGTAATAAATATTTATAATTTATAAAAGTAAATCAGAAATGGTTTACTTTTTAAATAGTTAAAATTTGATTTTTGTAAAACGAAATAATTTTTCTATCGATTTCAGTAAAAGTATGATAGAATTTAAATAATAGGAGGAGAAAGAAATGAAAAAACAAAATATTTTTATAATAGGTTTGATATTATTAGCAGTTATCTCATTTATAATATTCATACTAGTATCGGGTAGTGGTAACAAAGGTAATGTTGAGACACCAAAAGACATTAATGACATTATTAATACTATAAATAAAAATAACAAAAATGTTTTACCTGAACTTGAAACTATGAAAGTAGATATAAAGAATATTGATGAAGTTACTAGTTATACTGGATTAAAAACAAATGAAGGTATCGAATCAATTGTTGTATCAGTACCATTGATAACAGCACAAGCTTATTCAGTTGCTATTGTTAAGGTTAAAGACAATGCGGATGTAGAAAAAATTAAACAAGAGATGTTAGATAATATTGATATGAGACGTTGGATTTGTGTTTCTGCAGAACAATTATATATCACAAATAGTGGTAATGTAATATTTTCTGTAATGGCTGATAAAGATATTGCTAAAGCAGTATATAATGATTTTAAGAAATATGTAAATAATAATATTGGAAAAGAATTAGAAAAATCAAATAACGAAGGAAATACAGAACTTCCACCAGAAATGCCAGCAGAATAATAATGAAGCACCTTTTAAGGTGCCTTTTTAAAGGAGGATAAAATGTTATTTACTAGTATTAGTTTTTTATATTATTTTTTACCAGCATTAATAATTATATATTTTATAACACCTAAAAAATATAAAAATATTATTTTATTAATTGCATCTTTATTATTTTATCTTTACGGAGAACCTAAATATGTTTTTTTAATGATTGCAGAAATTATTATTGCTTATATAGGAGCTATTTTAATTGATAAATATAAAAATCAAAGTAAAAATATATTAATAACAACTTTATTTATACATGTATTTTTATTAATAATATTTAAATATACTGATTTTATTATACAATCAATTAATGATATATCTAATGCTAATATTAAATTATTAAATATTGCATTACCAATAGGAATATCATTTTATACATTTCAAATTATAAGTTATCTTATTGATGTATATAATGGCAAAGTTAAAGTTCAAAAAAACATTATAAATTTAGCAACTTATGTGTCTTTATTTCCACAGTTAGTCGCAGGACCTATTGTTAGATATCAGACAGTAGAAAAAGAATTAGATGATCGAGTACATAGTTTTAATAATTTTGCATATGGTATTAGAAGATTTTCTATTGGACTTGCTAAAAAAGTATTAATAGCTAATGCTTTGGGAGAACTTTGTACTAAAGCTTTTGCTCTAAATGAAACAACTATAATATTTTATTGGATATTTGGTATTAGTTATATGCTACAGTTGTATTTTGATTTTTCAGCTTATAGTGATATGGCTATTGGACTTGGAAAAATATTTGGATTTAATTTCCCTGAAAACTTTAATTATCCATATATATCAAAAAGCATAACTGAGTTTTGGCATAGATGGCACATCTCTCTTAGTACATGGTTTAAAGATTATGTTTATATTCCTCTTGGGGGTAATAGAGATGGTAAATATAAACAAATAAGAAATATTTTAATAGTATGGTTATTAACTGGAATATGGCATGGTGCTAATTGGACTTTTTTGATATGGGGTTTATTGTTTGGAATTATTCTTATAATAGAGAAAATGTTCCTTAATAAATTTATGGAAAAATTACCTTCTTTTATAAGAAGAATATATGTGTTATTTATTGTCATGATACTATTTATTATATTTAATTCTGACAATATGTCAGTGGCTTTGACTAATATTAAAGGGTTATTTGGTATGAATGGAGAAGTTTTTATTAATGATTATACACTTCATTATTTAAAGAGTTATTTACCAGTACTAATTATCTCTTTATTTGGATCTACTCCTTTTATTAAAACATTAATAGATAAATTAAGAAAAAATAAATATGTAAATAACATAATTAATATTTTAGAACCAATTTTAATAGTTATAATATTGTTTGTTGTTACTTCTTATTTGATAGATAATTCATATAATCCATTTTTATATTTTAGATTTTAAGGAGGTTATACATGAACGATAAAATTAAAGATATAGTTGTAACTTTTGTATTTCTTTTTATTATAATTTCATTATTTTTGATTAATGTTATAAAAAAAGATACTGATATTTCTATAGCAGAGAGAAGAAAACTCGCTACTATGCCAGAATTAACTACTAAAAGCTTATTCGATGGTACATATTTTAAGAAATTTGATTCCTATGTTACGGATCAATTTATCAAACGGGATACTTTTAGAAAAATTAAAATAGATATAGAATTATCTACTAAAGGTGAATATAACAATTTATATATGTATGATGATTATATTGTTGAAGAAATATTTCCTTTAAATACTAATTCTATTAATAATTTAACAAATAAGATTAATTATATAAAGAATACATATTTGAATAATGATAGTAATATATATTATACTATTATTCCTGATAAAAATTACTTTGTTAATAAAGGTAATTTAAAACTTGATTATAATAAATTACAAGATATAATGAAAAATAATTTAACAAATCTTAATTATATAAATATATTTGATAAATTAACTCTTGATAATTATTATAAGACTGATACTCATTGGAAACAAGAAGATTTATTTAATGTCGCAAATACTATTGCTAATCAAATGAATTTTGATATAACTAATAACAATATCATAAATACAGTTACTACTTTTAAGGGTAGTTATGCTGGCAGACTATCAATAACTAAAGATATTGATACTATAAAAACTATATCTAATTCATCTACTCTTAATAGTAGTGTGTATAATTATGAAACTAAAAAATATACAAAAATATATGATTATGATAAACTAAAATCATTAGATAAATATGATATATATTTATCAGGAGCATCTTCTATTATAGATATTGTTAACCCTACTTCAAATAGTAATAAAGAATTAATTGTTTTTCGTGATTCTTACGGTAGTAGTTTAATCCCTCTAGTATTAGAGGGTTATAAGAAGATTACTGTTATTGATATTAGATATGTTTCTTCAAAAATTTTGAATAATTATATAAAATTTAATAATCAGGATGTTCTTTTTATGTATAGTATATTAACTATAAATAATAGTTTTTCTATGAGATAAGGAATCTAGTTAATTAGATTTCTTTTTTATTTTGATAACTAATGAATAAATAAACTAAATATAGAAAAAGAAAATTTAAAAATCAATAAAATAAATTCTTATGATTTTGAATGGCTAAAAAAATTAGAAAAAACAGGAATAATAGAAGCAGTAAATAGAAATATCGTAGATAGTTTTATTAAGAATATATTTGTTGATAATGAAAAAGGTGTAGATATAATTTTTAGATATAGTGATCAATATAAATTGGCAGAAAGGTATCTGAAAAAACAAAATGATGTAGTATAATATAGAAGAAAAACGATTGATTTTATTAAAAAATTTTAGTGTGTAAGGAGTAGATTTATATGAACAATTTAGAAAACAAGTTGGACTATTAACATTTGCAACAAGTGTATCAGAATGGTGTGAAAAAACTAATGCTATCGGAATGTATTCTAAAATGGGCCAACAGCGGATGAATGTCTTACAAGAGTTTTAGAGAGTTTATATAGATAGAATAAAGGAGATGTATTATAATGAAAAATAATATAAATGATTATGATAAATTTGCTGAATTTATTATTGAACAAGATGATTTTTACATTTGTTACAACATAATGTTATAAGTCATAATTTGTCTTGTGTGATATAATATTTATGCGAGGTGAATTTATGAATGGAAAAATAAAAATTGGTTTAATATCAGATATACATGAAGATATTGATGCTTTGGATAGATATTTAGAATATGTAGAAAAAAATAATATCGATATTGGTATATGTTTAGGAGATAGTGTATCTACATATTGTGATGATGATACAAATTATTTTTGGAAAAAGTCTTTACAAATTTCTAAACCAATTTATTATACTATTGGAAATCATGATGTCGGGATTGATAATTATAAAGGTATTGATTCTTTACAACTTTTTAATATATATATTTATCCAATGTTGGAAAATAAGTATCTAGATGAAAAAAATTTTAATAATAAGAGTTGTTATTATTATAAAGATTTTGATGATTTTAAAATAAGACTTATAAGCATCTTTGAATATGAAGGAACAAGAAATTGTGATAAAACAATTGGTTTTGAACATAGAAGGTATATTTCTAGTGAGCAATTAAAGTGGTTTGCTTCTACTTTAGATAATACACCAGATGATTATCAAGTTATTGTTTTAATGCATCAAATTCCAGATTTAGCTCCAATTTATAGAAATTGTAGTTTTTGTGCTGATGTTACTAAAACAAATTTAAAAGAAGATTTGAGTGATGGGTATGGCTATTTGCAACTTAGTATTTTAGGCAATCCAATTGGTGATATTATAAATGCATTTCAGCATAGTTTAAAAATAGAAAAAGAGTATAGCGTCAAAGATGAATATAAAAAGTATTTAAAAAATCCAAGAATTAATTATGATTTTTCTAAAAGAGATAATGGTAAATTAATATGTATTTTAACTGGACATTTACATTGCTCATTTATTACAAATTCGAAAGATTATCATGATCAATTAACAATTACAGTTCCATCAGCAACTACTAAGTCATTTGAAAGACAAAATGATGACATAAAATCATTATCAAATAGTGATAATAATTTTTATGTTTTAACAATAGATACTATAAAAAAAGTTGCTTCTATTCAAAAAATAGGAAATACAAAATTAAATGATGGTAAAATAAGAAATGAAATATATTTAAACTATTGATAAATAAAGGAAGTGATAATATGAACGAAAATAAAACTAATATCAATTGGTTGATATTGATTTAGTCTAGCCATTCACGAAACTCCTACAAAATAAAGGAAAAATAAGTGTTTAGTAATTACATTTTTTAATAAATAATTTAAAAAATGATTAAAAACAGATAAAAAATAGGCAAAAATAGCATAGTATTTGATACTTGATATTGACGGTTAACCATTTATAAAAAGAGGTGTAAATATGGGATATATAATGAACTTAAGAAAATATGTTGGACATGAGCCTTTAATAGGATTAGGTGCAACAACAATGGTATTTAATGATAAAAATGAAATACTTTTAAATTTAAGAAGTGATACAAATACTTGGGGTATACCAGGTGGTTCTATGGAACTACATGAGACTATCGAAGAAACTGCAGTTAGAGAATTAAAAGAAGAAGCAGGAATAAGTGCTGATAAGCTTGAATTAGTTTCTGTATTATCTGGTGATGAGTATTACTTTGAATATCCTAATGGAGATAAAATGTGTACAGTAATAGTATTGTTTAAAGTAATTAATTATACTGGTGAAATAAAAGTGTCTGATAATGAAAGTAAACAATTAAAATTCTTTAGTCTAAATGAGTTACCTAATATGGAATCTAGAGCACAAGCAATAATTGATAAGATAAAAAGTGGTAAAATAAAACTATAAAAAAGGAGTTGATCCAAATGAATAATGAAAAAGATATTGCCAAAACGAATATCAACTGGTATATACCACCTTATGGAAAATCCTATAAAAACCCTTATAAATAAAGGAAAATATATTTAATGCTTTTTACATTTTATCGCTTCTTTTTAGAAAAAAATATTAAAAAGTTGAGGTAATGGGGACATAAGGAAAACTTTAATATAATTAATAGAAATGGAGGTAGCAATGAAGATAATTGAAAATAAATATTCTAACAATACTTTTGAAAATATAAAACATATTGATGATTATGGAAATGAATATTGGTATGCACGTGAATTACAAAAAGTATTGGAATACAAGGATTGGAGAAATTTTCAAAAAGTAATAGATAAAGCAGTTTTATCAGCAAATAATAGTGTTTCAAATGAAGAAGATTGGGTTGTTGAAGTCAACAAGCCAATAAAAACTGGTAAAGGTAAAGAAGAATTTATTAAAGACTATAAACTTTCAAGATATATATGTTATTTAATAGTGCAAAATGCTGATCCAAGCAAAGAAGTTGTTGCTTTAGGGCAAACCTATTTTGCTATACAAACAAGAAAACAAGAAATAACAGAGCAGGTATATGATTCATTATCAGATGATGAAAAAAGATTTTATCAAAGAAAGTTAACAAAGCAAGGTAATTATACTTTGCAAAGAGTTGCTTCTGCAGCAGGCGTTAAAAATATGGCTGAGTTTCATAATGCAGGGTATAAAGGTTTATATAACGGAGAAACAGCTGATGATATTTTTAAAAGAAAAAAATTACGATATAGAGAAGATATTTTAGATAATATGAATGAAGATGAATTAGTTGCTAATTTATTTAGAATAAATCAAACGAAGCAAAAACTTTTAAAAGATAATGTACTAGGTGAGAAAGAAGCAAAAGATGTACATTATGAGGTAGGGAAAAAAGTTAGAAAGGCAATTGCAGATATTGGTGGAATGATGCCGGAGGAAATGCCAACACCTAAAAAGAGTTTAAAAGAACTTGAAAGAGAAAGGAAAAAATTAGAAATAAAGGAGCAAAAGAAACTTGATGAAATAAAATAGTAATTTGTTGAAATGGAGAATTTATGAAAAAGAAAATATTAATTATTGTGACAAATTTTTTAATAATATTAATAATTGTTGTTTTATATGCGTTATATCGTTTTAATTATATTCCGCATAAAAAATATACTAATGAAGATTTTAATATTAAGACTTATATAAGTAAAACTGATAAAGATAATGATGGTATAGATGATCAAACTGATATAATAAATAATGTAAGGGATTATATAAAAACAAATCCTAAATATAAAAGTAAATATTATGCTACGGGTTATCCAAATGATGAATATGGTGTATGTACAGATGTTGTTGCATCTGGATTAAAAGGCGCAGGTTATGATTTAATGAATTTAGTAAATGAACATATAAAAACAAATAGAAATTTATATGATATTGATGTTATAGATAAAAATATTGATTTTAGAAGAGTACAAAATTTAAAAGTATATTTAGACAATAATGCAATTGCTTTAACAAATGATATTAATAAAATAAAGGAATGGCAAGGTGGAGATATTGTTGTATTTAAAAATCATATTGGTATAGTATCTGATAAGAGGAATAAAAAAGGTGTTCCTTTTATAATTCATCATGCTAATCCTTATCAAAGATATTATGAGGAAGATATTTTAGAATATCGTAATAATATTATAGGTCATTATAGAATTAGTTAATTAAATTATAAGTTGTAAAAAGGAAGTGATAAATATGGATATGTATCAAAAAAGAAAAATTAGGGCGGAAAAGAAAAAAGATGATAGTAAAAAAAGCTTACCATCAGTCGGAATTAACTGGTATCCAGGACATATGGCTAAGACCAAAAGAGAAATAGGTGATTTATTACCTTTAATAGATATAGTATATGAACTTGTAGATGCTAGAGTACCAATGTCTTCTAGAATAGATGATATCGATCAAATAACTAAAGGAAAACCAAAAATAATTATTATGACTAAAGCAGATTTGTGTGATTTAAATGAAACTCTAAAATTTAAAGAAAAAATGGAAAATGATGGTTCTAAAGTAATTCTTGTTGATTTAAAGAATAATGATGATTATAAAAAGGTTTTTGATGCAACGAAAACTTTGGCGCGTGAAATTAATGAAAAAAGAGTTAATAAAGGATTAAAAGAAAAAGAAATCAAAGCTTTAGTTGTTGGGGTTCCAAATGTTGGTAAATCAACATTTATAAATAAGCTTGCAGGTAAAAAAGTAGCTAATGTTGGTAATATACCAGGGGTTACTAAGAATCTTGTTTGGCTTAAAACAAAAGAAAATATTTTACTTTTAGATACTCCAGGTATTTTATGGCCTAAGTTTGAAAGTGCTGAAGTTGCTTTAAATCTTGCAAGTATAAGTGCAATTAAAAATGAAGTCTTGCCAATAGATGAAGTTGCCATACATATTCTAAACAAACTTGATAAGTATTATAATAATATATTAAAAAATAGATATGGTGTAGATCATGTTGATGAAGATTTATGTGTTACATATGATGCTATAGGTAAAAAAATTGGTGCTAGAATAAGTGGTGGCGAAATAGATTATGATCGAGTTAGCACATTTATAGTAAACGATATGAAACAAGATGTAATTAAAGGTGTTACATTCGATAGATTAGAGGATTAGTTATATGGAAGGAATAGATTTGCTTGCGTTTGAAAAAGAATTATATAAAGAAGGTATAACTTTAATTGCTGGTGTTGATGAAGTTGGACGTGGACCTCTTTGTGGACCTGTTGTTGCTTGTGCTTGTATATTACCAAAAAATTATTCTTTAGAAGGCCTTAATGATTCTAAAAAATTAAGTGAGAAAAAAAGAGATAAACTTTATGAAATACTTATTAAAGATACTATTTATGGAATAGGTATAGTATCTTCTCAAAGAATAGATGAAATAAATATATTAGAAGCTAGTAAAGAAGCAATGAAAATAGCTTTATCTAATTTAAGTAAAAAGCCTGAACATGTTTTAATTGATGCTGTTAAACTTGATATTGATATTCCATCAACTTCTATTATTAAAGGAGATGCAAAAAGCCTAAGTATAGCTGCTGCTAGTGTTATAGCTAAAGTAACAAGAGATAGAATGATGTATGAACTTGATAAAATATATCCTGAGTATGGTTATGCATCTCATAAAGGCTATCCAACAAAAAAACATATTGAAGCAGTAAAAAAATATGGTGTTAAAGACTTTTATAGATTTACATTTTCTCCAATAAGTGAAATAATAAAAGAGTATAAGAATTAAAAGAGGTGTTTATATGAAAAAAGTTTTAACTAATAGAGTCGTTTTAAATACATTTATAATGACCCTTTTTATTTTTTCAATTGAAATGATTATAAGAAATTTTGCAGGATCTAAATTGTTTGATTTTGGTACTATACGTATTTTACTTGCATCATTTATATGTGGTTTAGGAATAAGTTTTATAACTCATTTCTTTAAAAAACTACCTGCTAGAATAATTCATATAGTTTTTGTTTTAGCAATTGGTTTATATGAATTTATTGAATTTGGATTATTTAACTTCATTGGATTCTTTATGGGAGTTGGGAATACTGAACAAGGAACTAAAGTAATAAGTTATATTTTAGACTTTTTAAAATCTTTAAAAATGGAATATTATTTTATACTTTTACCAACTATATTATTTGTTTTATATTATATTTTTATTGATAGAAAAATAATGAAAAATAAAACAAGAAATGAAAGCCTTACAATGGCTCAAAAAATATATATTGAAGCAGTAACCGTAATAGTTCTGTTTATTAGTTCATTTGGATATTATGAAATACTAAAAAATAATGTAGGTATGAATGAACTTCAAACGGATTCGGTTTATTCTTTATGGCTATATCCTGAAAATTCTAATTTAGCTGTAGATAATTATGGAGTATTAACTTATGGATTCTGTGATATAAAAAGTATTGTTTTAAAAATAGATGCGGATAAAGTTATAAATATAGAAAACAAAAAAGAAGATAAAAAAGAAGAAAAACATGATAAAGTTGTTACTGACATGACTCGTACAATTGATGATACAGCATGGAAGATGGTAATTGATACAACTACTGATGAAACCTATAAAACATTAAATAACTATTTTATAAATAGGAAAATTACTGATAAAAATGAAATGACTGGTAAATTTGAAGGAAAGAACTTAATTGTTATTTTACTTGAATCAGTAAATGAAATAGCGATTCTTAATAAAGAAGATTTTCCAACTTTATCAAAAATGTATAATGAAGGAATATCTTTTAGAAATAACTATACACCAAGAAACAACTGTTCAACGGGTAATAACGAATTTACTGCTTTAACAAGCTTATTTACGATAAATAATACATGTACAGCTAATACATATGCATCTAATAAATATTTTACGGCTGCATTTAATATATTTAATAATAAAGGTTATTATACAAGTTCTTATCATGATTATACTCAAAAATACTATAGAAGAGGTAAAATACATGTTAATCTAGGTAGTCAAAAATTCTATGGCGTTACTGACTTAGGAATGACTTATGAAGAACCTTATGAAGAATGGCCAAGCGATGTAGATATGTTTAAAAGTGCTCAAAAATATTACATGAATAAAGATAAATTTATGTCATACTTTGCAACTGTTACAACGCATCAACCATATTTTCAATCATCTAAGATGGGTGATAAATACATGAATGATGAAAGATTCAGTGGATATTCAACTTCTTTAAGAAGATATTTGTCAAAGATGAAAACTTTAGATGAAGCATTAAGTGAACTATTAAGTGAACTTCAAAGTGAAGGTAAACTTGAAGATACTGTTATTGCTATGTTTGGTGATCATTTCCCTTATGGATTAACAGATTCAGAAATTAATGAATACTTAAGTAAAAATGCTGATTATACAATTTCAAGAAATTCAAATAAAAACAAAAACGTTGACAGAACACCTATGTTAATTTATAATGCAGGAATGGAAAGCATTGTTGTAAATGATTATACATCTCCACTTGATTTGCTTCCAACACTTCTTAATTTATTTAATATGGATTATGATCCTAGACTTTATTTAGGAACTGATATATTTAGTAAAGATCATGCTTCACGAGTAGCTTTTGCTGATGGTTCATGGACTGATGAATATGGATACTATAGTGCTCCAAATTCTAAAATGACCTATAAAGATGGAACAACTAAAACATATACTAATGCTGAAATTGCTGCAATAAATGCCGATATTCGTGAAAGACAAAGAATGAGTACTTCAGCAATAAAATCTAACTATTTTAACTATTTAGGAACAGAACTTGAAAAAGCAAAAAATAAATTAAGTAGTAATTAAATTTAATTATGAAAGAGAGGACATCTATGAATTTAGTAATAGTTGAGTCTCCAGCAAAGACTCATACAATATCTGGATATTTAGGTAAAAATTATAAAGTAGTATCAAGTAAGGGACATATAAGAGATTTAGCTACTTCTGGTAAATTTGGTCTTGGTGTTGATGTCGAAGGTGATTTTACACCAACATATAAAGAAATACCTGGTAAAAAGAAAGATATTGCATCTTTAAAAAAGGATGCAAAGAATTCTGATATGGTATATCTTGCAACTGACCCTGACCGTGAAGGAGAAGCTATTTCTTTTCATCTTTATGAAGTACTTGGTTTAAATAAAGATAATTATGAAAGAGTTGTTTTTAATGAAATAACTGAAGGCGCTGTAAAAGAAGCTTTTAAGCATCCAAGAAAAATTGATGATTCATTAGTTAGAAGTCAAGAAACAAGACGAATATTAGACCGTATCATTGGATTTAGATTATCAAAACTTATGCAATCTAAAACAGGTGGTAAAAGTGCTGGTCGTGTACAATCAGTTGCTTTAAAACTAATTGTTGATCGTGAAAGAGAAATACTTGCATTTGTTCCTGAAGAATATTGGAATGTTATAGCTAAATTTGAAGATTTTGATGCTAATTTAGAAAAATATAAGGGCAAAAAACTTGAAATTCATAATGAAGATGAAGTTAAAGATATTTTGTCTAAATTAGGTGAAGATTTTAAAATAGCAAGTGTAGAAAAGAAAGAAAAAACAAAAAAAGGCTTTCTTCCATTTACAACTTCTACTTTACAACAAGCATGTATTAATAAATTTAATTTTAATTCAAGTAAAACAATGCGTATTGCTCAAAAACTTTATGAAGGTGTAGATTTAGGAAGTGAGACTCTAGGTTTAATAACATATATGCGTACCGATTCAACAAGACTTTCTCCAGTATTTATAAATGATACTTTTAAATATATTGAAGAAAACTTTGGTAAAAAATATGTTGGTGTTGTTAAAAAGGGTAAGAAGACGGAAAATGTACAAGATGCCCATGAAGCAATAAGACCTACAAGCATTAAAAGAACACCTGAAAGTGTTAAAGAATATTTAACTAAAGATGAATATAAAGTATATTCAATAATATATGCTCGTGCTCTAGCATCTTTAATGAGTGATGCTAAAACACTTGCAACAACAGCTATTCTTGATAATAACGGTTATGAATTTAAAGTAACAGGTTCTATTTTAACTTTTGATGGTTACTTAAAAGTATATAAAGAATTTTCAAAAACAGATGATGTTATATTACCAGATTTTGATAAGTTTAATGGAGTAGTATCTACAAAAGATATTGAAACTGAACAAAAATTTACTAAACCGGTTTCAAGATATACGGAAGCAACATTAATTCAAGAAATGGAAGAATTAGGTGTCGGAAGACCTTCAACGTATGCTAAAACAATGGAAACATTAAAAATGCGTGATTATGTTAAAATTGAAGATAAAAAGTTTGTTCCAACTGAAATAGGTATTGAAACAACTGATAAACTACAAGAATATTTTTCAAATATTATTAATGTTGAATATACAGCTAATATGGAAACAGACTTAGACTTAATTGCTGAAGAAAACAAAGATAACATAAAAATATTAAAAGATTTTTATAATGAATTTGAACCTTTAGTAGAAAGTGCATTTACTAAAATGGAAAAAGCATCTCCAAAAGAAACTGGAGAAACTTGTCCAAACTGTGGATCGGCTTTAGTTGTACGTAAAGGTAAATTTGGTGAATTTGTTGCATGTAGTAACTATCCAGAATGTAAATACATAAAAAAAGAAGAAAAAGTTAAAACGGTTATATGCAAATGTCCAAAATGTGATGGAGATATTGTAGAAAAGAAAACAAGAAGAGGTAAGATTTTTTATGGATGTGATAAATATCCAAAATGTGATGTAGCTCTTTGGGATAAACCAACTGGTGATACTTGTCCTGAGTGTGGTTCTTTACTAGTTGAGAAAAAAGATGAAATAAAATGTTCAAGTTGTAATTATGAAAAATAAAAGCTATTCTATTGACAATAAGGGCTATTTTATTTATAATTAAAGTACATTTTTATAGAAAAGACCCGAGTTTATAATTAAGTATTTAAGAGAAGGCTAGTTGGTGGAAATGCCGAATACGTATTATAATCATAACACTTTTCAGTATATAAAAACGCATTTCTTGCGATAAAAGAAGAAGAGAGTACCTATGTAAAGTAAGGTGGCACCGCGGATTATTCCGTCCTTACGTTATGTAGGTTTTTTTATGTTAAGGAGGATTTTATGATAACAAAACAAAAAGGAACATATGATATATATGGAGATAATGCTAAAAAACGTGCTTATGTAAACGAAATACTCGCAACACTTTCAGAAAAATATGGTTATGGTTATATTGAAACACCAGTATTTGAAGCTAGTGAACTTTTCCATAGAGGTGTTGGAGAAACTACAGATATGGTTCAAAAAGAAACTTATGATTTTAAAGATCGAGGAGATAGAAATTTAACTTTAAGACCAGAAGGAACTGCATCTATTGTAAGATGGTTTATTGAAAATAAGATGTATGGAAATATGACTGATCCAGTGAAAGTTTTCTATAATGCTAAGATGTACAGATATGAACGTCCTCAAAGTGGAAGAAATAGAGAATTTACTCAATGGGGATTTGAATGCTTTGGTTCAGATGATGTTATAAGTGATGCTGAAGTTATTTCTCTTGCTTATAATGCTTATCGTTTACTTGGCCTTGATAATGTCTGTGTTCGTCTTAATACTTTAGGTGATGATGAATCGAGAAATAATTATCGAGAAGCTTTAGTAAGTTATTTCTGTCCTCATATTGATTCATTATGTGAAGACTGTAAAAATAGACTTGAAAAAAATCCATTAAGAATACTTGATTGTAAAGTTGATGCGGAAAATGAAATAATGGCATCAGCTCCAAAGATATTAGATTATTTAAATGAAGAAAGTAAAAAACGATTTGATTCATTATGCGAATTACTTGATCTTATGGATATAAATTATGAGGTTGATCAAAAACTAGTTCGTGGACTTGATTATTATAATCACACAGTGTTTGAAATAACTTTAAATAACTCTTATGCCTTAGGAGGCGGAGGAAGATACAATTCGTTAGTTGAAACTTTAGGTGGACCAAGTGTTCCAGGATTAGGTTTTGCCATGGGATATGATAGAACTATTCTTGCTATGGAAGAAGAAGGTATAAAGATTCCAATTAATGATTCGATTGATGTATATCTTCTATACGTAACTAATACTGAAAAAGAAACAGCTTGTTATTTAGCTCAAGATTTACGTTTAAATGGATTTGTAGTTGAAACTGACATGATGAATAAATCTTTAAAAGCTCAATTTAAAAGTGTTGATAGATTTAATAGTAAATACTTTATTGTATTAAATGATGAAGATTTAGCTAAGAATATGGTACGAGTAAAAGACAATAAAACAAAAGAAGAAAAAGAAGTAGAAATTAATGATTTAATTGATTACTTAGATATGAATATGTAAGGAGAAAAAATATGAATAAATATAGAACACATTTATTAAAAGATATAAATGAAACTTTAGCTGGACAAGATGTTGTTGTTTCTGGTTGGGTTGAAAATATTCGTGATCATGGTGGAGTTTTATTTTTAGACCTAAGAGATGAAACTTCAACTTTACAAACTGTATCAAATGATGATGATATGTTTAAAGGTATTGCTAAAGAATCAGTTGTAAAATTAACTGGAAAAATACGTAGAAGAGAAGAAGGAACAGAAAATGATAGAATCTCAACTGGAAATGTTGAAATGGTTGTTGATTCATTAGAAATGCTTGGTAGCTGTGTTCATGAACTTCCTTTTGAAATCATGACAAGTAAACAAACAAAAGATGATGTAAGACTTAAATATAGATATCTTGATATGCGTAATGAGGCAGTTAAAAAGAATATGGTTTTAAGAAGTGATATTTTACATTTCTTAAGAAACAAAATGTATGATTTAGGATTTACAGAAGTACAAACTCCAATTCTTACAGCATCATCACCAGAAGGAGCAAGAGACTTCGTTGTGCCATCTCGTTTATTTAAAGGAAAATTTTATGCTCTTCCACAAGCTCCTCAAATATATAAAGAGTTACTCATGGTTGGTGGTATGGGTAAATATTTCCAAATAGCGCCTTGTTTTAGAGATGAAGATGCTAGAGCTGATAGAACTTTAGAATTCTACCAATTAGATATGGAAATGTCTTTTGTTGAAGAAGATGAAGTACTAGAAGTTGGAGAAAGTATCTTCTATGATACATTTACAAAATTCTCTAATAAAGAAGTATCTAAACCTCCATTTAGACGTATTGCCTATAGGGACGCGATGGAAATGTATGGATCTGATAAACCAGATTTAAGAAATCCATTAATTATTAAAGATGCAAGTGTTGTTTTAAAAGATACAACTTTTGGACCATTTAAAAAATCAACTATTAAAGTAATAGTGTGTGATGGAATAGGTGAGAACTCAAACTCTTGGTTTAATGAAATCGTTGATTATGCATCAAGTATTGGAATGCCTGGTATAGGTTATATAACACTTATGAGTGATGGTTCATTAAAAGGACCAATTGATAAATTCTTAAGTGATGAAGAAAGAAAGAACCTAATTCATGAATTTGATATGAAAGAAAACTCAGTAATGTTCTTTATAGCAAATAGAAATAAACTTCATGCACAAAAATTTGCAGGTCTTATAAGAAATGAACTTGGAAGAAAAATGAATTTAATTGATAATAATAAGTTGGAATTATGTATCATTAATGACTTCCCAATGTTTGAATTTGATGAACAAACTAAGAAGTGGGAATTCTGTCATAATCCATTTAGTTTACCTCATGGAGGAATTAAAGATTATGAAGAAAAAGACCCGGGAGAAATACTTGCATATCAATTTGACTTTGTAGGTAATGGTAATGAAATGGCTTCTGGAGCAATTAGAAATCATGATTTAGATAGTTTAGCTAAAGGATTTGAAATAGTTGGATATAGTCGTGAAGAAGTTGAAAATAGATTTAAATCAATATTTACAGCATTTAAATATGGATGTCCTCCACATGGTGGTATGGCTCCTGGTATCGATAGATTAATAATGCTTATCCAAGATGAACCAAATTTAAGAGAAGTACAAGCATTCCCAACAAGTGCAAGTGGAGCAGATTTAATGATGGGTTCCCCTGCAACACTTATGCCTATACAACTTAAAGAACTTGGAATAAAAGTGGTTGAGGAGGATAAAAATGAGTAGTGGTTTTACACCTGAAAAGGTAGAAAAACTTGCCGATCTATTAATGATTGGTTTAAGTGAAGAAGAAAAAGACATGGTATTTAAAGAATTTGCAGTAATTGATGCAAATATCAATAAAATAAATGAAATACCTAATATAAAAGATGTTCTTCCAATGACTCATGCTTTAGATAATTTTGAATATGTTCTAAGAGATGATGAAGTTGAAGAATCAATTGATATAAAAGACTTACTTGCTAACTGTGATGACACAGATGGTGATGAAGTAAGTGTACCAAAGGTGGTGGGATAATGGATAAAGATATTAAAACATTACATGAAGAATTAGAGTCTGGTTCTATTACAAGCGAAGAACTTGTTAAAGAAGCTATAAAAGACTCTTATACTGCAAAAGATGAATATAATGCAGTAGTTACTGTTGTAGATGATGCTTCTTCTAAAGAAGTTACTAATGAACTTTTATCAGGAATACCTTTTGCTTGTAAAGATAATTATTCAACAAAAGGAGTTTTATCAACTGGTTCAAGTAATACTTTAAAAGATTATGTTCCATTTTTTACAGCAACTGCTATTAAAAACTTAGAGAGTAAAGGAGCAGTTTTAGTAAATAAAACAGCAATGGATGAATTTGGTATGGGTGGAACTGGAACAACAGCTCATACTGGAAATATTTTAAATCCATGGGATAAAACACGTATGTGTGCTGGTTCTTCTTCTGGATCAGCTGCCATAGTTGCTGCTGGACTTATTCCTTATGCAACCGGATCAGATACAGGAGATTCTATTCGTAAACCTGCTGCTTACTGTGGTATTGTTGGATATAAACCAACATATGGAATGATTTCAAGATATGGCTTGTTTGCTTTTGCTTCTTCTTTAGATACATGTGGAGCTTTAACAAGAAATGTTGAAGATGCGGCAATTGTAGTAGATGGTATGAAAGGAATCGACAAGTATGATATGACTACTTGGGATTCAAGTGATATTCATCTATATGATAATTTAAATAAAGATATTAAAGGTAAAAAACTGTTCTATTTAGAAGATATATGTGATATTAACTCATATACTCATAAAACTCCAGAGTTAACTCGTCATTTAAGTATTTTCCATGAAACGCTTGATAAATTAAGAAGTCTTGGAGCTACAGTAGAAGGTGTAAAAATTGATAGAACTTTACTTAATGCAATATCTTCTACATATGTAGTTTTGTCTTGTGCTGAAGCTACAAGTAACATGTCTAACTTAACTGGATTCATATTTGGTCCAAGAGGAGAAGGTAATACTTATCAAGAACAAATGAAAGATCATAGAACTAAAGGTTTTTCTCCTTTAATAAAAAGAAGATTTATAATTGGTTCTTATGTTTTACAATCTGAAAACCAAGATAGATACTTTAAAAATGCTCAAAGAGTTAGAAGACTTATTGTAGATAAATTTAAAGAATTATTTGCAAGTTATGATGCATTTATTATGCCAGTTGGCTCAGGTGTTGCTAAGAAATTTGAAAGTGATAAAGATGTTTTAGATGAAAGTGAACTAGATGTACTTGAAGAACATTTACAAATTGGAAACTTTGGAGGTTTCCCATCTATAACTATTCCAAATGGATTAATCGATGGCCTTCCAGTGGGAGTAAACATTACAGGAAACTGTTATGATGATCAAAATGTTTTAAATATTGCTTACGCCTTAGAAAGTGTAATGGAATATAAAAATATGACTGCAAAGGAGGTTAAGTAATGAGTAGATATTATGTAACTATCGGTCTTGAAATGCACTGTGAAATATCTGAAACTAAATCAAAAGTATTTTCAAGTGCTAAAAATGGTTATTCAGAAATGCCAAATACAAATATAAGACCAATTGATATGGGTTTTCCTGGAACTTTACCAGTTTTAAATAAAGAAGCTGTTAGAATGTCTTTGATGATGAGTGAAATTTTAAACTGTCGTCAACCAGAATATATGTATTTTGAAAGAAAGAACTATTATTATCCTGATATGCCAAAAAACTTTCAAATAACTCAAAATCCACCAGAGGATTGTGCTGGTATGAATGGTTATATCGATATCATTAGACCAGATGGAACTAGTTTTAGAGTTGGAATTGATAATATTCATTTAGAAGAAGATGCAGCAAGCATGAATCACTTGTATGATACTTCAACTATTGATTATAACCGTGCTGGTGTTCCACTTCTTGAACTTGTAACTGAACCTTGCCTACATTCAGCTGATGATGCGGTATATTTCCTTGAATATGTTCGTGCAATATATCAATATTGTGGAATAAGTGAAGCTGATTCTAAAAAAGGTCAAATAAGATGTGATGTCAACGTATCTATAAGTGATGATGAAGAAACTTTAGGAACTAAAGTAGAAGTTAAAAATGTCAACTCGTTTGGTGGAGTTCATGATGCAATTGTTTATGAGATCGAAAGACAAAGTGAACTTAAAGATGCAGGACGTTATGATGAAGTAGAACAAGAAACAAGAAGATATGATGAAGAATCAGGTACAACTAAACATATGCGTAGCAAAGTTGATGCTATCGATTATAAATATTTTGTTGAACCAAATATTCCTAAATTTAAGATATCTAAGGAATGGTTAGAAGAAATAAGAAAAAGTATTCCTGAACTACCTTATGAAAGAAAAGCAAAATATATTGAAAAATATGGATTATCTGACTATGATGCTGGTATTTTAATAAAGGATATTGACGTCGCTTCATATTTTGAAGAGTGTTTATCCCTTGATCTTGATCCAAAAGTATGTGCAAACTGGATTACAGGTAATATACTTGGTTATGTTTATAAACATGATATAACTATCAAAGAACTATTTTTAAATCCTAAACGTTTAAGTGTAATCTTAAAGAATATGAGTAATGGAAAAATATCATCTAAACAAGCTAAAGAATTATTCTTCTTAACTCTTGAAAGATGTGAAGAGCCTGAAGCAATTATGAAAGAAGAGGGCATGGAACAAATAAGTGATGATGGAGCCTTAACTTCAATTGTAAGCGAAGTTTTAAATGAAAATAATAGTCAAATAGAAGAATATAAGAATGGTAAAACAAATATGTTTGATTACTTTGTTGGTCAAGTTATGAAGAAAACTCGTGGTCAAGCAAACCCAGTTAAAGTAAAAGAAATCTTAACTGATGAATTAAGCAAGAGATAATCTTGCTTTTTTTGATGTTTGCTTTATGGGTCTTATTGTGCTAAAATAGGTTTACTTTTTAGAAATGGGGATAATTATGAAAGAAAATATATGTTTTTATGAAGAAGATGAAAGTTTAAAAAATTGTGGTTTTTTTGAATTTCTTTGTAAAATAGGATTTGAATTTAATAATAAATTTTTTGATGAAGATGCTTTCTTTAAGGCTAAAAAAGCAATTATTTATAAAGAATTATTGGCTTGGCCAAAAAACTCAAAAAAACGTATAAACAATTTATTAATAGCGTCCATTTTTGGCAAGATTGATTCAAAAGAGTTTAATGAAGAGAAAAATAGAGTAATTGAATATATTGAATCTACTCGAAAATGTATGGAATATTTTGAAAAAGAGGCTGATAAGATTTTTGATCTTGATGAAGAAATTGCAATTAAAGATACATTTATAGAATGTAATGATATGTCTTTGACGTTGCAATCGGTTAATCACTTCTATGTAATATCATCGGTTCCTAATAGAGGATTTAATAGAGCTTATCTTGAGTTAGTTAAAGAATATAACAAATTTAGAAAAGGGTTTAATGTGGAAATTGATAACATTTATCCATCACCATTGGGTGAAAGAAATATTTCTAGATTACGTGAATTAATAGCTAGTTTAAAACCTATGCATGATAAAATAGTAGAATTTGCAAATATATATGATAATTATTTGTTTGCCAAAGAAGAAAGCTATGTTGAAACAGATGCTTCTTTTGAATCTTTGATGAATATGGAACGAAGCACTGGTATAACTGAGAGTGATTTAAACGAAGTATTTTGTAATTTGATTAGATATTCAAATTATCTTGATCCAAACTTGAAAATTGAAGCTCAAAAAGAATTAAGAAAAGCCAGATTCTTAGAATTAGGAGATACCAAGGCTGAACTTATTACTTTTTCTATTTTATCAATGCTTGTTGCTGCGACTTTAAATTATGAAAATGAAAATGTTCAAGTGCTTATATCTAGTATAATTGCAAGTCCGATAATAACTTATATTCTTGGAAGTGGTTTGGTTAGTAAAATAAACTCGATAGTTGATAAGAAATATATTATAGGTAAGACCTTGGAAGACGAAATAGATAAAGCATCTTCTATTCAAGTTGGAGAAAACTGGGTTAATGAAAGTATTAGAGGTTTAAAACTACTTGACAAATAATTGTTTGATATTTATAATTGAATTCACCTAGTGAAAGTAGTTGATTATATGAAAAATAATTGTAAAATTTTAAACTTTAGTGATCGCTTGTAGATAGGAACAAAGCGGTCTTTTTTATTAGAAAGTTGGGTGGTTTTTTTTGAAATTTGAAGAGTTAATAATTAAATTGGATTATTTAAGTGAAGAAGATTTGATTTTGATCAAAAAATCTTATGATATGGCATCTGTGGCTCATAGTCATCAACTTCGTGATTCGGGTGAACCTTTTATTACTCATCCATTAGCTGTTGCATCCATTCTTGCTGATTGGAAGGCTGATAGAAACACGATATGTGCTGCGATTTTACATGATATTGTTGAAGATACAAATATTACTTTGAAAGAAATTGAAAACCTATTTGGGGAAAATGTTGCTAGTTTAGTTGATGGAGTTACCAAACTTACTTCTATGAATTTTTCTAGTAAATTGGAAAATAAAAACGCTAATATGAGGAAGATAATAACGTCTTTTAGAAAAGATGTCAGAATTATTTTAATAAAACTTGCTGATAGATTACATAACATGAGAACTTTAGAATATAAAGACCATAAAAAAAGAAAAATAAAAGCATTAGAAACCATGGATTTATATGTGCCTTTGGCTTATTTTATTGGAGCATATAATGTAAAAAGTGAATTAGAAGATTTATCATTTAAATTTTTAATGCCAGAGATTTATCAAGATACTTTTATTTTAAGAAAAAACGTTCTTACTAATGCCGATTTAGCTATTGAAGAAATGTCACATGAAATAGGGACAACACTTACAGATAATGATATTCCTAATGATATAAAACTTCATATAAAAAATATTTATGGAGTTCATAAGCGAATACTAGAAAAAGAGGATAAAAATAATATTCATGATTTAATAAGTTTTCAGGTAATTGTTAATGAAGTGATGGATTGTTATTTATCCTTAGGTTATATTCATCATTTATATCGTCCAATCTGTGAGGAATTTAAAGATTATATAAGTTCTCCTAAAACAAATATGTATTCTTCTTTAAATACAACTGTTTTTGGACTTGATTCAACTATTATGCAAAGCCATATAAGAACAAGAAAAATGCATTTAATAGATACTTTAGGAATAGGTGCTTATTGGCAATTAAAAGGAAAAGGTTCTGAAGAGATGATGCAAGTTGATATTCAAAATAAGTACCAGTTTTATAAATCTCTTACTGAAATAGATGAAGCATACTTTAATAATCAGGAATTTATTGATCAAGTTAATCGTGAACTTTTAGGAAAGAAGATATACGTATATGATTCAAAAGGAAATAGTATTGAATTACCAGTTGGCTCTACGATTATAGATTTTATATATAAAACGTGTCCGGATAACGCTCAAAATGTTAAAGAAGCAAGTGTTAATGAAAATGTTGTCCCATATGATTATGTATTAAATAATTCTGATCGTGTTAATTTAACTCTTAATAGGAACGTAACTTATTTAGATTCATCTTGGCTTGAAAATGCACATATTACGCTTGCTAAAAGAAAAATATTAGAAACATTAAATAATAAATGATATATAATAGATTTTGTGATAGAATAGTAATAGAATATGAGGGATTATATGAAAAGAGTTTTATTACTATTACTAGTAGTACCAAGTTTTGTTTTTGCGTCTTCTTTAGATTGTGAAAATGGAAATTATAAATTAAATGATGAATTCAAGTGCGTTTTAAAAAGTTCAATTGATAAGACATATGAATCAATTATGGGTACAATCAATGTTCCTGAACATATAACCTGTGATTTAGCTAGTTATGATTCGGGTTTAAGTGAAATTAGCAAGTATGAAAATAATAAGTTTAATTTAAAAGGTACGTCTTTAAGTGAAAACTACATAACTTTAAAATGTAAGATAACTAAGGATGTAACTACGTTAACTAAAGAAAAACTAGAAATTGATGATTTTACATATGATGGTATTACTGAAATAGTTAGAAGTAATGACATTAATATAATTTCTACTTCTGTCAGTAAGCCCAAAAACACTAGTAAAAATTCTTTATTAATTAATGATGTAAGTGATGAAAAGATTGAATTTGTATTTTCTAAATATATAACTGACTATAACATAGAAGTCTTAAATGATGTTGAAAGTTTTAATCCAGTAGTAACACTTGCGTCATCTACATCAACTTATGAAATAAGTAACACGAATCTTAATGTTGGAGAAAATGTTATAGATATTTTTGTTACAGATGGAAATGGAGATAAAAATACTTATACTTTTAATATTAAAAGATTAGATGTTGGAGAAACAAAATACGTAAAAGAAAGTGATTCTACTGCTAAGAATATTGAAGTTATTGGCCAAAAATTCACTTATAATGTTAAGAAAAAATCTTATACTTTAAAAGTTTCAGGAAATGTAACTAAACTTGATATCAATGTTACACCAAATTATGATAAAGCAACAGTAAACATATCGGGTAATAATAATTTAAAAAACAAAAGTAGAATAGTGATAAAAGTCACAAGTGAAGATGGAACAAGTGATACTAAATATTATATAACTATAAATAAGAAATTTGATATAGTTGAGAATAAAGACTTAATAATAACGATTATTGTTGGTGTTTTAGTAGTATCTTTAATTATAGCTATACTAATTACTAATAACAAAAAGAATAAGAAAGAAACAACTGTGGTTCAAAAATAAACAAAAAAAGTTATGCAATTTATTTTGCATATTTTTTATGCATAAAGGCTAATATTTAGTTAATTTTATTGAATAAGGAACTGCTGATTGCACATGTAGAAGTACACTGAGATTACTTAAAAATCAAAATTTTTTTTATTTGTTAAACGATAATGTTGCGGTTTAGTACATATATTTTGGATGATTTGATATAAAGTTAAAAGCGTTCATTGATAGATTTTGTGATCTTTTCTAATATAGCTATATCTCATTTTGTTTTATGTTGTACTTGAGTTTTTTTATTTTCTTAAGTTGTATATCAAAATAATTAATAAATTTTTAATACAAATCAATTATAAATAAGTCATATAGTTATGCTTTTTGATTTTTAGAATGAGTGGATTCAAATTACTTTTTAAAAGTTTCTTTATAATCATTTAAAATTTTGTTAACAATTAGTATAATATTCATTGGTAAAAACTTGCTTTCTATTTTTTTAGACAATTAAATTATAAAGCAATTTTTAGGTTTTTGCTTTTTTTATTAATTTTAAGGGCAAAACTCTTGAGATCTCCACACTTTGGAAACACTATCTTTTTATATAGTTTATTTGACAGTAATACTTAATTATGCTAGAATATCAAGCAAGTTAAGTGAAGAGGGGTTATATATGGAATTAAAAAAGACTTTTTTAGAAACAGGTAATATACCTACTTACGATTTAGAAGCCGAAGTATTGAAAATGAAACAAAACTATAAAAATAAACCATCGTATCGAGTTGTCAAATCTAGAAATGGCAAAAAGACTTTGGAAGCTTTGAAAAAAATTCATAGTCAACATAATAATTCTTGGTATTTTGAATTAAAAAAAATTTATAAAGATTTTCCAGATACTGTTGCTTTATTTTATAGGGGTAATAAGATTAGTGCAGCAAAAATGTTTTCTAAAGCAGAAATGTTTGCTAAATCATTGCAAAAAATGGGCGTTAGACCACACGATAAAATAGCTGCTTGTTTATCCAACACTCCCGAATTTGTGGAATTATTGATTGCTGTGAGTATTTGTGGGGCTAAAATAAATTTATTTGGAGATCATTATGATAAATCATTTGTTTCCGAAATTTTGAATGAATGTTCTGATAATGTGTTTTTTGCCACGGATGATGTTTATGAGAATATAAAGAATCAAGTTGATTGTAGAAATTTTAAAAATAAAGTAATTTTTTCTTTAGCTGATTCATTAAAAAATCCAGAATTATGTGATGAATATGAACCTGAATTAGATAAATATTATCATTTTGAAAATAAGGTCCCTGATTTTCTAAACACGGATTCTTCCATAATGTCTGTTGATGAGTTTGAGAAATACGGAGAAAATTATGAGGACTATTATGAGTATCAAGGTACATTGGATGATGAATTTCTAACTACTTATACAAGTGGATCCACGAAAATTGGGTATCCAAAGCCTATGGTTCATACTAATCGTAGTTTAATTGTAAGTGGTATATTTCATTCTCCAGAATTGACTGGTAATCCGGAAATTAATGGCCTTAGAGGTTTGGCACACATTCATTGTGATTCTAATACTAATGTTATAACTTGTATATCAGATAATTTGATGCAAAAGTGGACAGTTGCGTTAGAACCTGTTTATGGACCTGAAACTTTTCTTGATGTATTATTTATTAATAAACCAAATTATTGCAATGCTACAACAAGCCATATTCTTGTTGCCGCAAAGCAATATTTACTATATAAAAAACACTTTGATAGAAAATTACCTTGGTTGATTGGACTATTTGCTGTTGGCGAAGGTGTTAGCAAAGGGGAAGAAAAATTTATTAATCGCTTCCTTAAAAAAGCCAAAGCTGGAAGTGGTGTTAAATTTAATGGTTTATCGGTTCCTTTTGTAACCTTGTCAATTGGCGGAGGCGATACTGAGCATGGCGGAATTTGGTATACCTTATGGAAGGGATTATTTGAAAAAATTTATTCACCATTTTTGAAAAATGGTGAACTTGGTTTAAAACCTGTTCCATATGTTCATACCACTGCTTTAAAAAACGTAGATGGAAAATGGATAGAATGTGATTATGATGAAGTTGGATTATTAGTATCTAATTCTGAAACTACTTACAAACGTTATGAAAATCTTCCGGAAAAAACTTTAGATACAATTGTTACAGAATCAAATGGAAGAGATTGGGTTTCTAACAATGTATCTGGATATATTGATAAGCTAGGGACTATACATGTTAAAGACCGTTATGGAGATTGTATCAAGGTTACTGATAGACTTTCTATTGAAAATTATGCTATAAGAGATATAGTCCTTGAAGATTTTAAAAATGTGATGACATGTGTTGTAACTTCTATCGAAGTAGATGGAAAGAATTGCCCTGTTATTAATATTGAAATACAACCGTATGCTAAAGAAAATATGCTAACAATTATCACAAATCTTAGAGAAAGATTATTGAACAATTTACCGTTTGATGCTGCGTCAAATTGCTTGGTGCGAATATTTGATGAATATAGTAATAATCATTTTCCTTTAACTGGAAGCGGAAAGAGAAGTGCGGCGTTATTGGAAAATATGTCTTTAGATAATACATTTAGATTATTTCCTAAAGATTTTCCATATTATACATTAAAAAAGCATAATTGAAAAAGATCTTAATAAAAATATCACTTACTTTTGTGGTATTTTTTTTATTTGTATGTTAAAATTATGTAGAATAGTGGTGATTTAGTATATGGGATATGTTTTTATAATGAATTTTATTTATATTATTATGATTATGCTAATCTATTTTTCTAAAAAAAGGGTTGATAATTTAGATAATAAAATTTATTCGACTATTTTAGTTTTAAATTCCGTGGGTGTTGTTGTTGACATTTTACAATTTATTTTGATTAAAAACAGTGCTCCGACAAATGTAATTTTATTTGTAAATAAATTGTTCTTAATTTATGTAATTACGTGGACAGCAGTTTACAATTATTATGTTATAAGCATTAGGAGAAATGATGAAAAAATAATTAGAAGCAATATTGTGAAGCTTCTATTGTTAACGTACGTTATTTTTGTTGTGATTGTAATTGCTTTGCCTGTGTCATATCGACTTAATGATGATGGAACAATGTACTCTACGGGTTTAGCTGTTAAGTTCGCATATGGTGCAGTTAGTTATTATATCCTTATTATGTTTGTAAGTATGATAATTAATTTAACACATGACCACAAGAATTCTGAAAAATATAAACCGGTATTATCATTTTTGGTTTTGGGTTCTATCAGTGGATTATTACAAATGATGAATCCTATTCTTTTATTAACTTCTCCAGTGGAAACTTTTGTAACTATTTTAACGTACTTTTTTATTGAAAACCCTGATATAAAGATGCTTAATGAAGTAACTGCTGCAAAAGATGCTGCTGATAAAGCTAATCGTGCTAAATCTGATTTCTTAAGCAGTATGTCTCATGAAATACGTACTCCATTAAATGCAATTGTTGGTTTTTCTGAATGTATAAAGAATGCGGATAGTTTAGAAGAAGCAAAAGAAAATGCAGCTGATATAGTAACCGCTTCAGAATCTTTACTTGAAATAGTTAATGGTATACTTGATATATCTAAGATTGAATCAGGTAAGTTAGAGCTTGTTCAAAGTGATTATGATATATATAAGATACTTGATGAAGTTGTTAAACTTATAAAAGCTCGTTTAGGAGATAAACCTCTTAATTTTGAGGTAAATATTGCTCCCGATATTCCGCATGTATTATATGGAGATCATTTCAATATAAAAAAGATTTTGATTAATTTCTTAACCAATGCAGTTAAATATACTGATGAAGGATATGTAAAATTTGATGTTAAATGTGTTATTGTAAACAATAATGTTTGTAGACTTATTATGAGTGTTAAGGATTCTGGTAGAGGTATTAAAAAAGAAAATATTGATAAATTGTTTACTAAGTTTCAAAGACTTGATGAGGATAAAAATACAACTATTGAAGGAACTGGACTTGGCCTTGCAATTACAAAACAATTAGTTGAAATGATGCATGGTAAGATCGTCGTTAATTCAATTTATGGAGAGGGTTCAGAGTTTACTGTTGCAATCGATCAAAGAATAAGCAACCATAAACTTGAAACTCAAGAGGATATAAGTGATGATGTAATTGATCTTACTGGAAGAAAAATACTTGTAGTTGATGATAATAAACTTAATTTAAAGGTTGCAGTTAAACTTCTTCAACCATATAAATGTGTTGTAGAAACTTGTGAAAGTGGATTTGGATGCATTGATAAAATTACAAGTGGTAACAAATATGATATTATTTTACTTGATGATATGATGCCTAAGATGCGTGGTTCTGAAACATTAACTAGATTAAAAGCTGATCCTAAATTTAATATTCCGGTTGTAGCTTTAACGGCAAACGCGATTCAAGGAATGAGAGAACAATATATGCTTTTAGGTTTTGATGATTATCTTGCTAAACCAATTGACAAGAAAGAACTAAACAGAATTTTAAATAAATATGTTTTAAAAAACGCTTTAGTTGAAGGAAATGATAAACCTACAAAAACTATGGAAGAAAAACCAACAATAAGCGAAAGTCCGATGGAAGAAAATATTAATTTTCAAGATTATACAGGAAAGAAAATTTTAATAGTTGACGATAATAAACTTAATGTTAAAGTTGCAACTAAAATAATGAATCCATATCACTTTGAAATAGATTCTGCTTATTCTGGTCTTGAGTGTTTAAACAAAGTTAAAAACACCAAGTATGACATTATATTTATGGATTATATGATGCCTAATATGGATGGAATTGAAACATTTAGACAATTACATGAAGATCCATCTTTTAAAACTCCGGTAATATCTTTGACAGCTGATGCTGTGGTTGGTGCAAAAGACAAATTCATAAATGCAGGGTTTAATGGATATGTTTCTAAGCCAATTGATAAAAAAATGTTAGATGATGCTATAAATAAGGCTTTAAAAGATAGATAAAACGTATTATAATAATGAACAATTTAATATTGTTCATTTTTTGTGGGGGTAATTTATATGGAAATGTGGAAAAATAAAATAAAAAGAAGATCCAATGTTGAAGTAGAAAAATTTGAGGATTGTACAAAAGTGTCTATTGGTGAAGATACAGATAAATCCAAATTAAAAAAAATAGTTGATGGCCATTTACTTGACAAACTTGATTCTACACTTAATCATGGGGAATACTATTACTATAAATTTGAAGATGGATCTGCTTTATATGTTTTATTAAACAATATAACAAAAATGTTTTTTAATAAAAATGGTGAGGTGTCTTCGTTGACAATTAATGATGCAAGTGCTTACTATATTTTTTCTTATGAAGGAAAATATGTTGATTCTTATTCTCCAAAAGAGGATAGAGAAGATGCTTATCCTCAATTGCTTAAGTTTATTTTAGAATATGGTAATGTAGTTGGTAGTATATTTTTAGATGAACTACCATATCATGCTATAACATCCAGAATATATATTCCTAGTGTTTTTATTAAAGTTATTGAGGAAGATGGTATCGCTTTGGCTAGAATAAACCGTCCTGTTTGGTATGGTGAATCTTTTTCATACTTTATAATTGATCAAAAAATAAATGCAATAGTTGGTAGAATTTCTATGAATTTAAACGAGAAAGGTGAGGATAATTTTGAATATTCTGGTAATGTATCTTATGAAGTTTATTTAGGGTATAGACATAAAGGATATGCAACAAAAGCTTTATGTTTATTAAAAGAATATACTGAATATTTAGACGATAGCTATAATAAAGATTTGTATATATCTACTGTTGTAAATAATGTATATAGTCAACAAACTGCTTTAAAAAGTGGTGCAAAACTTTATATGGACACGGATGTTCCAAAAGGGGACGCACTTCGCTTTATAGAAAAAGTTGATCATGTTTTGATTTATAAATTATAGATTATAATGTATACTAATAATGGTGATGATATGGATTTAAAAAGAAAATATGCACATCTATTATTAGATTGTTTGAATTTAAAAAAAGGAGATTACTTATTTGTAAGTATTCCAACCTTTGCATCATATTTTAAAAAGCTAATAATTGAAGAAGCAAAAGCGTATGGATTAAAAGATATTTATTTTGATGAAGTGGATAGTTATAAAAAGCATGATTTACTAAAAAACTTAGATCAAGAAAATATTAATAAGCATCCTTATTTTGATGCATCTATTTATAATAAATATGCAAAACTGGATGCAGGGTTCTTATTTATTAGGAGTATGATACCTAAGTTAATGGATGATGTTGATCCTGTGAAAATTAAGGCTACAACTGAACATACTCTTGAAACTCAAAAATATTTTAGGGATCTTTATAATTCTTCTAAGTTACGTTGGAATATCTCATGTATACCAAATGAAGAATGGGCAAAATCTTTAAATATGAGTGAAGATGAACTTTGGAACTATATTCTTAAAATATGTATGGTTGATGATAAATCAAATCCATATGAAAAATGGAATGAATATCTTGAAGAACTAGAAAAAACTACTAATATTTTAAATGATTATAATTTTGAATATTTGGAATACAAAAATGATGCAGGAACAGATTTAAAAATATATTTGCCTGAAAGACATTTGTGGAGTAGTGGAAAAAGTCCAAATGGAGATATATGTAATATGCCAACTTTAGAGGTTTTTACTAGCCCTTTATATAATAAAACTGAAGGAAAAGTTGTAGCTACTAAACCTCTTTTATTCAATAATGTTTTAATAGATGATTTTTATTTGGAATTTAAAGAAGGTAAAGTGGTTTCTTACGATGCTCGTGTTGGACTTGATACTTTAAGAACAATTATAGAAACTGATGAATATTCTTGCTATTTGGGGGAATGTGCTTTGGTGTCTTTTGATTCGGTAATAAATAAGACAAATATAATATTTAATGAAACTTTATATGATGAAAATGCGTCATGTCATATTGCTTTAGGTAGAGGTTTTAATGAGTGTTTAAAAGGTGAAATAAAAGACGATGAGGAACAACTTAAAAGAGGCGTTAATATATCTAAAACTCATGTTGATTTTATGATTGGCTCTAGAGATTTATTGGCTGTTGGAGTTACTCAAGATGGAAAAAAAATAAAAGTAATAGAAAATGGTAATATAATACTCAAATAACTTGATTTTTAAGCATATAATTGGTAAAAGTAGTTGAAAAATACTACTTTTTTTGGTATATTAACTATGGTTTAAAAACCAAATAAACACATGTATTGTTTGTATTATCTAGTGGCCAAGAGTTGGTAATACATAGATGCATGGAAGTAATAACGAAAAGGAGAGTGTAATTATGGCTGTTGTTTCTATGAATAATTTATTAGAAGCAGGTGTTCACTTTGGACATCAAACTAAAAGATGGAATCCTAAAATGAAGGAATACATCTTTACATCAAGAGATGATATTTATATAATCGATCTTGAAAAAACTGTAGCATGTATGGAAAAAGCATATGCTAAAATCAAAGAAATCGCTGAAAATGGAGGTAACTTCTTGTTTGTTGGAACTAAAAAACAAGCAGTAGAAGCATCTATTGAAGAAGCTACTCGTTCTGAATCTTTCTATGTAACTGAAAGATGGTTAGGTGGAACATTAACTAACTTCAGAACTATTAGAAGAAGAATTAAAAGATTAGAAGAAATCGAAAATATGGAAAGTAATGGTATGTTTGATGCATTACCTAAAAAAGAAGTAATTGGTCTTAAAAAAGAATATGAAAAGCTAAATAAAGTTTTATGTGGTATTCGTAATATGGATAAACTTCCAAATGCTTTAATTATTGTTGATCCTAAAAAAGAAATTAATGCAATTAGAGAAGCAAGAAAATTGAATATTCCAGTATTTGGTTTAGTAGATACTAACTGTGATCCAGATGATGTTGATTATGTTATTCCTGGTAATGATGATGCAGTTAGAAGTGTTAAAGTTGTTTTAGGTGCTTTAACTAATGCAATATGTGAAGCTAAAGGACTTGAAATAGTTGATTATGTAACTGAAGATGAAACAAATAAAACAACTGACAAGAAAGAAAAAAATCATAAAGAAGAAGTTGAAGTAAAAAAGGAATCAGCAAGCGAATTAGATGATAAAACTGTTACTGAACTTAGAAATATGGCTAAAGAAGCTGGCATTAAAGGTTACTCTACAATGAAAAAAGATGAACTTATTGATGCATTAAATTAATTATGAGTAATGAAGATATAAATAAACTTTGTTTTATAAAACTTGAAGAAATGATTCAGGCTTATAAGCTTGAATTTCTTCAAGATAAAATTGATAATCCGTTGAGACTTCAAACTTTCTATCCATTCATAAATAAAGTTAATTATTATGAGTGTGTAGAAAAGGTTATTAAAGATGCTGTAAAAAGATATTATGGAATTTACATTGATGATATCTTTGAAAGTGAATATAATTTTTCTTATTTAAGCGATCTGTGTTTCTTTGTTAAAGGAATACTTGGATCTTTAGGAAATCTTGAAATAATATGGTTTATTGAGCCTGATGTTAAGGGTATAATTATTGATAAACGTGATGATGGAACTATAGATAAGATAACTACTGGAGAAGATGTGAATTATCAAGTTGTATTCAAAGCTTTGATGTTTGAATTAAAACAAGAGTGTTATCGCATGGAAGGTTATAATTTGGATGCTCAAGGTTTGAAAAAAATAAAAATAAATAAAGAGGAGAATAAAAATGATTAGTGCTAAAGATGTTAATGAATTAAGAACTAAAACTGGTGCAGGAATGATGGACTGCAAAAAAGCTTTAACTGAATGCGATGGAGATATGGAAGCAGCTACTGATTGGTTAAGAGAAAAAGGTATTGCTAAGGCTGCTAAAAAGGCTGATAGAATTGCTGCTGAAGGCCTTGCTAACGTATTTGTAGATGGCAATAAAGCTGTTATCCTAGAAGTGAATTGTGAAACAGACTTTGTTACTAAAAATGCTGAATTTGTTGAAATGATTGAAAATATTGGTTCATCTATTTTAGCAAGTGATGCAACTACTATGGAAGAATTTAATAATTTAAAAGTAGGAGATCAAACTATTTCTGAGTATATAGTTGCTAAAACTTCTAAAATTGGAGAAAAACTTTCATTTAGAAGAGCAGAAGTTGTAACTAAAACTGATGCTGAAAATTTTGGTACTTACTTACATATGGGTGGAAAAATTGCTGTATTAGTTGTAGTTGAAGGAGCAAATGAAGAAGTTGCTAAAGATGTTGCAATGCAAGCTGCAGCTATGAGACCTGAATATTTAAGAAAAGAAGATGTACCAGCAGAAGTTATTGAAAGAGAAAAAGAAATCTTAAAAGAACAAGCAATTAATGAAGGAAAACCTGCTGATATTGCTGAAAAGATGGTTGTTGGACGTATTCAAAAATACTACAAAGAAAATTGTCTAATTCATCAAGCATTTGTTAAAAATGGTGATGTTGATGTAGAAACTTATGTTAAAAATAATGGTGGAGTAGTTAAATCTATGATCCGTTATGAAGTAGGCGAAGGAATGGAAAAAAGAAGCGAAAACTTTGCTGAAGAAGTTGCTAAACAAATCAATGGATAGGAGTCGAAAGACTTCTTTTTTTATGTATATTACAATATAAAAGAGGAAGAATTATTCTTCCTCTAAATTAATATCATTTAATAATGAATCAATTGTTGCATCATCTATAAGATCATCAAAATAGGCATCTTTTAGAATATCATTGTTGTCTTCTTCTTTTATTATATTATCTTTTTTATCTTCTGTATTTATAATATTTAAATCATTGTCGAAGTTTAAATCATCTTCTGATATGTAAATATTTTTATCTTTTTCGTCATTGATTAGTGTTTTAACGTCTTCCAATTTATCAAAGTCATCGTTATTAGTGTTTAAATCGCTTTCTAAGATGTCTTTTTTATTTACTAGATTATTTATATCAATAATATTTAAATCGTCTATATCAATGTCTTTTTGTGTTAAAGTAATTTTTTCAGGTTCGTGATTTAATTCAGGTAATTCGATGTCATCAGTTACATCTATATCATCAGATTCCATAATATAGTCAGAACTTTCGTTTAGCTCATTAATTATATCTTTTATAAGCTTATTATTATTTTTGTAAAGTAAACTGTCATCTTCAATTAAAGATAGATAAATTAGATAGTTGTCAATTTCATTTTGATCTGCTAGTTTTGAAACATCTATTTGTTTTAATAGAACATTTAAGCGATCGTTATATAATTTTTTTGTAATATCATATTTTTCATCATCAAGTTTTTCTAATTCTTCATATGTGCTTAATTTTATAATTTTCTCTGGTTCTTCTTTACTAGGAAGAACAATAGGTATACTATTTGTATCATCTTTTACTATAGGTAAGTTTTTACTTTCTTCAGTCTCTGTATTAGTGATGTTTTCTTCAACTGGAGCATTTTCTATTACTGGTTCTTCTTGTGTAATTGTTTCTTGTTCAATTGGTGTTTCTTCTTTAACTTCAATTTGCTTATTTTCTTCAACACTTGGTGTAAGTTCTTTACTTAACATATTTAAGCTTTTTAATACGTCTTCAGTTATATTTATATTGATAGGTTGATTTGAATTTAACATTGTTTGATTGCTTACTATTTGACTCGCATCTATTTGATCATCTAAACCAAGTTGGGTATCATTTCCTAAATCATCATCTAAATCGATAAGTTTTAGTATTTCATTAAATGAAGTTTTTCCTTCTAATACTTTTTCAAGTCCATCTTGAAGCATTGTTTCGGTTCCATCTTTTCCATAAACAAGGTTTCTTAAATATGGTTTACTAGCTCCTTTAACAATTGCGTCCTTTATTTCTTGGTTTAGAAGCAGTACTTCGTGAATTGCAATTCTTCCACGATAGCCATGATTACATTCGCTGCAGCCAACTGGTTCATATATTTCTTTAACGTCAATATTTAATGCACGTTTAAAGATTTCTTTTTCATAGTCTGTAGCAGGGCGTTTGGTTTTACATTTTTCGCATAATCTTCTTGCTAGCTTTTGAGATACGATTCCTGATAGGGAAGAACCTAATAAATATCTTTCTACAGACATATCTGTTAAACGTTCAATTGTATTTAAAGAATTGTTTGTATGTATAGTTGATAGAACAAGATGTCCAGTGATACTAGCCCTTACGGCAATTCTTGCTGTTTCGTCATCACGAATTTCTCCAATCATTATAACATCTGGGTCTTGACGAAGTATACTTCTTAAAACGTTTGCAAATGTTAATCCAATTTCTGCTTGAGCTTGAACTTGGTTAATTCCAGGAATGCTCATTTCTATTGGATCTTCTACAGTTATAAGGTTTGTACCTTCAACGTTTAGTTTTTGTAGCATAGAATAAACGGTTGTTGATTTACCTGTTCCTGTTGCACCTGTTACAAGAATTATACCGTTTGGAAGAGCAAGCATCTTTTTTACTTTTTCAAGGTTTTGTTTGTTGAAATCTAATGCTTCAATTCCGGCAGCACTCATAGAGTAGTCCATGATACGTAAAACGATTTTTTCTCCTAAATTGGTTGGTAAACTTGATACACGAATATCAATAGTTTTTCCATCTATTTCACTTCTAATAGCTCCATCTTGAGGAACTCTTGATTCTGTAATATTCATTCCAGATATGATTTTTATACGAGTTATCATATTCTTTTTTACATATAGGGGAACGATAGAGTAGTCGTTTAAGACTCCATCTACTCTTAATCTAATTTTTATACCACCATCAAAAGGATCAAAGTGAATATCACTTGCGCCTTTTGCAATGGCGTCTAGTATTATTGAATTTACTATATCAGTTATCGGAACATTGTTATAATCGAACGTTACCATACCATCTAGCATTTCTTTGTTGTCCATTTGATGTTCTGATGCGGATATAATATTGCTTTGCTCACCAATGTAGTTTCCGTTTTCATCGATTAAAGACGGATCAATTGGATTACCAAATTCGTCAACATATTCAGTTACACCTTTATAATTTCCGTTTTCATCTATTAAAGAAGGATCAAGTTCGTTACCAAATTCATCAACATATTTAGTTACTGAATTATCGTCGACTATTTCGCCTTTTAAATCCTTATTGTTCATACTATCAACCCTATCTTATTTTATTCCATAATAATTATACAATAGGCAAACATTTATAGTCAAGAAAAAAACCGATATAATCGGTTAATTACAAGTGTTTTTCAAATTAATTGTTTTTGTTTTTTGTAAGCCATTATATTTAGCTGTAAATATAATTGAATAGTTAACTCCACTTGCTAGAGTAGAACAATCTATTTCAGCTCCGTCTTCTTTTTTACAAACATAACTGATTGTTGAATTATCAGTAACATCAGTTCCATTTTCTGTTACTTTTACTTTATTTTTAGGATTAGCACCAAGAGAATTAAAGTTTTCTAATGTTGAACAACTAGAACCTTTATATTCAATGTTTAAACCATTTGTACTTGCGCCTTCAGTAACATTAATAGTTAAACCGGTTGATTGATTATTCTTAAATTTTTGATATGAAGATTTTACTATAAACGATACTTTTGATGAAGTATTAATATTTGTTGTAAATGTTGTATTTGTTGTAAATCCTAAGTCAGTAGTAATACCATTTGCAACCATGTATACTTGATATCCAAAACTTCCAAAAGTGTTGTTGTTGTAAGCTATACGTTGTTGTAAGTATTTTTCTGCCCATACCTTGTAAGCCGTTGAATTTGTAAAGTATTCTCTTAAGTATGTTTCGTTGATGGCATTAGGTGTAGTTGCTGCATTCCAAGTTAGTGTAACAACACCATTATTATTTGTAAATTTTAAATTACTTGGATCACTTAGGGTATCAAACCTATTAGATACTGTAGTAGGTACAGTGCCTTTTTTGAAGTATTCAACGCTTCTAAGTTCTTTTGGAGTAGCAGGGCTTGCAAGTTCAAGTGGGTCAGTTCCAAGTTCTATTTCGGCTTCTACTATTCCATTAGGACGATTAAATCTAGAATTTTTTTTCATTATTCTTGTAACTAAAAATTTTGTTATTTCTCTTCTGGCTTTTCCACCTTCAGTACCTTTCAAGTAATATTCTTTTGTTCTTTGAGGATATCCATACCATGTTGCAATGGCATAATCAGGAGAGTAAGCAATTTCCCATGAGTCACCAATGATACCTTTAAATTCTTTTTTTAAAGCCGAATCAACTGTTGATGTACCAGTTTTGGCAGCTATATCAGTACCACTTACAGAACCTGCACCAATTATGTTGCTTGTTACCGCGTGTTTTAAAATCATATTTATCATATAAGCTGTTTCTTCACTCATAGCTGTAATTTTTTTAGGAGTAACTTTTATAGTATCGCCAGTTTCAGTGTATTCAATTTTTGTTACAGAATATGGTTCAATATAAGTTCCACCTCTTGCAAATGTTGCGTAGGCAGCTGCTGCTTCTAATGGAGTGACACCATCGAAACCTCCAATTGAGCATGTTTCTAGAATTGTTCCACTTGATGTTTCTGGTTTCCAACCTAAATTGCTTGCAAATTCAAGTTTTTGTTCGTTAGTTGTTTGTTGGAAAGTATATAGAGCAGGGATGTTTCTTGATTGAGCTAATGCGTTTTTAATAGTCATAACACCTTTATGTTGATTATCGAAGTTCTTTATTTGACCACCACCGGTGTATGTATAATCATCGTCTATTATTGTTTGACCAGTTGACCAATTCAAGTATTCAATTGCAGGACCATAATCCATTATTGGTTTAGCAGTTGAACCTGGATGATGTCTTGTACTAGTTGCGTAGTTTAAACTTCTTTCAGTTTTTTTGTTTCTACCTGCACCAACTGCCACAATAGAACCGTCTTCTACAGAAACAACAGCAATACCAGCTTGAGCAACATCATTTGGCCATTTGTAACCATTTTTGTTTGTTCCAGCATATAATTCATTAATTACATCTTGTTTTGCAGGATCTAGAGTTGTCCAAATCTTCATTGAAGTACTGTAAGGATCGTCTCCGGTAGGATTAGCCTTTGTTTTAGTTCTTTCAATAACTTCTTCAACAACAGTATCAATAAATCCAACATATTTGTTTAGACTGCTTCCTTTTCCTACAAGTAAACTCTCTACAGGAACGGATTTAGCAGTATCTCTTTCTTCTTCAGTAATGTATCCATGTCTACACATCAAATTTAAAACTGTATTACGTCTTGCTTCTGCATTTTTGGGATTAACGTAAGGGTTATAAGCACTTGGTGCTTGGAATAAACCAGCAATCATAGCAGCTTCTCCTAGATTAAGTTCAGACACGTCTTTACCAAAATATGTTTTACTTGCTTGTTCAACACCATAAGTTCCAGAACCAAGGTTTGGAATGTTTACATAAAATTCCATTATTTCTTCTTTAGTATATCTTTTTTCGAATACAAATACTGACAAATATATATCAGTAAATTTTCTAATAATACCACCAATACCATGACTAGTTGTATCTGTTGCTGCATTCTTAGAAACTTGCATTGTTAGGGTAGAACCACCACCAGCATCACTTCTACCTAAAAGTTGTCCGAAAACAGCTTTTGAGAATCTTGCGATGTCAATACCATTATGTTGGAAGAATCTTGAATCTTCAGTTGCAACTATTGCATCAACCAACACTTGAGGAAGTTGTTCATAACTAACTTTTTCACGATTCTCTAAACCAAGTCTTTTAAATTCATTTCCGTTTACGTCATATAAAACGGTTGAATTACTTTTATATAATCTTTTTTCAGATACCTCTGGAGCAGTTATGATTATATAAACACAGAAGATAATTCCTAAGGAGAATAATGCAACTAAACCAAGCATTATTATTATTAAAACTTTATCTTTTAAAGTTCCATATTTTAACTTTTTCTTAAATTTTTTCATATCGTCACTAATCACCATTTTCCTATTTTTAAAGAATACTTTAACTTTATCAATTCCTTTATATTCTTTATAGCTTAATAAATGCAATTCTTCATCTTTAGTAGTTCTTTTTTTGATAGCTTTTTTCTTCTTTTTCTTTTTGCACATATTACGTTTATATTTTATCAAATATTTCTTTATCTTAGCAATACGTTTTAGTATTTTGTTCTTTTTTGTATTCTTCTTTTTACGTTTCTTTTTCACTTGCTTTACAGTCTTCTTTTCCATAATTTTACTCCTTAAAATATATGTTATCCAACACTTCAATATAATCAATTCTAGGTCTTATTTTTTTATTTATAATGTATCCTTTTTCTTCAATATAACTTAGTGGAATACTCTTTCTTTTATTGGTATCAATAAACTCGAGAATATCACGACCATCAAGGTAATAGAAAAGTCCATTCATCGCGATTATTAGGAAAGTAATTCCTCCATGAGAAATAATACGCTTCATATGTAAAAGTTGGTGTGGATGTATATTATTTATAGGAAAAGAGGTGTGATTATTTGTTTCTTTAGCATCAAAATCAATGTATTTTCCTTTGTAAATACCGTTATAATCTAGTGTAGAAGGAGTTCTAAAGTATGCTTTGGTTATTATTCTTTCTTTTGTACCATATTTTACCTCAGAAATAGTAATTGGAGTTGGTTTTTTATATACTATAGCGATATCCTCTTCTAAATAATATTCGTTACTTTCATTAACTAGGCTCTCTAAGTCCATACCACGATTAGCATAGTTGATATTTTTTTTAAATTCCATTTTTTTATTTCCACCTGGATAGTTCATAGCTTCACCTTTAAATATTATATAATATATTCCAATATTTGCAAATTAAAAAATATTTGATATAATTGTTTCAATGAATGTTTTGGTGATGATGCGATGAAAATAGAAAGTTCAAATTTGGAGACAATTGCTGTAAGGAAAAGCCAATATCCTACTGATGAATTGAATGAATTTTTATTATGTGGAAGAAGTAATGTTGGAAAAAGTAGTTTTATAAATACTGTATTAGGTAGAAAAAATTATGCTCATACCTCTGGTAAACCAGGTAAAACTCAAACTTTGAATTTTTATTTATTAAATAACAGATTTTATTTAGTTGACGTTCCTGGATACGGCTATGCTGAAGTATCTAAAGAAAAACAACGTAAATTTGGACTTATGATTGAAGAGTATATAAAAGAAAGAAAAAACTTAAAATGTGTTTTTCTTCTAGTTGATTTCCGTCATAAAGCTCAAGAAAATGACATATTAATGTATAATTATTTAAAATATTACAATATTCCTTGTGTAGTTGTAGCAACTAAATATGACAAGATAAAAGCAAGTCAAAAAGATAAATGTGAAAAATCATTAAAGGAATCTTTAAAATTGGTTGAAGGAGATAAATTAGTGTTATTCTCAAGTGTTACTAAAAAAGGAAGAGAAGAAATATATCATATTTTAGATTCATTTATAAATTCACAAGAATAGTTCTTGTGTTTTTTGGGGTTTTAATATATTATTATTATAGGTGATGATATGAAAAATAAGGGATTTACTTTGGTTGAACTACTTGCGGTTATTGTTATAATTGGTCTTATACTTGCAATAACGGTACCAAATGCTTTTAAGATTAGTAGTAAAGTTAAGACTAAAGCTTATGAAACAAAAATAGAACAAATCGAGTCTGGTGCAGGTGCAACTTATGGAAACAATAATTTAGGAGTTGTTAGAACGAGTGCTGGTAGATGTGCTTTTAAAGTGGATGCTGATGATAATTTGGTTCAAGCATATTATGCAGCGAATGGAGTTATAAATGATGCAGGTTCTTTAGAAAAGTATCCATGTATAAAAATGACTATTCAAGATTTAGTTGAGGCTGGGTCACTAGAATATGATAGTAAAAAAATGTGTGACACTTATAATTGTCCAACAGATACCCAAACTAGAGCATATTATGAGAATATTGTTTCGAATCCGGTTGATGATTATATAATCAACACTTGTAATGTGTACATATATTATAAGAATAATCGTGCATATGCGACTTTTGATAAAGTAACGTGTGATCAAAAAAGAGATACACCAGATAATGGACATGAATATAAAAGATTATCTAAAAAGATAACATCTACAACTAAAAAATAGAAACTTGAGAAATTTTTGATTATATGGTACCATAAGTACCATATTTTATCTTATTAAAGGAGGAAAAAGAATGAGAAAAACAGTATGTTTAGTTGGTAGACCTAATACAGGTAAATCGACACTTTTTAATAGACTTATAAATGAAAAAAAAGCAATTATTGCAGATACACCGGGGGTAACTAGGGATAGAATTTATGGAATAGTTAATTATAAAACAAAATCTTTTAGTTTGATTGATACTGGTGGTATTGATTTAACAGATGAAGTTTTTAATGACAACATAAAGATGCAAGCTGAACTCGCTATGGATGAAGCGGATGTTATTGTATTTGTTGTAGATGGAAGAGAAAGTATCACTCAAAATGACCTTGCTGTAAGAGATATGCTCTTAAGAACAAATAAAAAAGTAATTGTTGCTTTAAATAAGATGGATGATAAAAAACATGATGACAACATATATGAATATTATGAGTTAGGTTTTGAAAATATTGTATGTATTTCAGCAGAGCATAAAAGAAACATAAGCGAGCTTTTAGATATGATTACAGAGGATTTCAATGACTATTCCACTGAAGAGGATGAAGAGGTTTTAAAATTTGCGGTAATTGGAAGACCTAATGTTGGAAAAAGCAGTTTAGTAAACGCTATATTAGGTGAAGAAAGACAAATTGTATCTGATGTTGCAGGTACCACTCGTGATTCAGCAGATTCAAGATTTACATATGATCATCAAGATTACTTGGTTATCGATACAGCTGGAATGCGAAAAAAAGGAAAAGTTTATGAAAGCATTGAAAAATATTCGATTATTCGTAGTTTAAAAGCTATAGAAAGATGTGATGTTGCTGTTATTGTAATTGATGCTGAAAGTGGAATAATTGAACATGATAAACACATTGTTTCATATGCCTTACAAGCAGGTAAAGCTATATGTTTAGTTGTTAATAAATGGGATACAATCAAGGATAAAGATTCGGAATTAAAAGAGTGGAAAAAACGACTTGATAATGAATTCCAATTCATTCCTTATGCTAACGTAGTATTTTTATCTGCTAAAACTAAGGCGAGAATTCATACTCTTATGCCAGCAATACTAAAATGTTATGAATCCTATACTAAAGAAATAAAAACTAGTGTGTTAAATGATGTAATTAGAGATGCGGTTAGTTTACATGAACCTCCTTCATATAAAGGAAAGAGATTAAAAATATATTTTGTTAATCAAACTGATTCTAAACCTCCAAAATTTGTATTTCATGTTAACAGTAAGTCTTTAGTACATTTTTCTTATGAAAGATATTTGGAAAATAAGATAAGAGAATCATTTGACTTAGATGGCAGTCCAATAATTCTTCAATTTAAGAACCGAGGTGAGGAGTAGTGAAAGATAAAATCATTATTGGTGTCTTAAGTGGAATAATAGCAGGATTTTTAATAGCTATAGCAACCATGGCCCTTCTTAATAATAAAAAAGAAAACTTTGATATTGGAGAAGCAATAAAACGTGAAAACGATTATGTTGTTATAAAAGGAAATAACACCACTACAAAAGTAGAAGACTCAAATATTAATGTTGGCGATATTGTGAAATGTGAAAATAATACTACAACAATAATTAAGACAACTTCTTTAGTAACTACTAAAGTATCTGAAACAGAAATTATAAATGCTTTAGCGTCAGAATATGATTCAGTTTCTAAGAAAGTTGGCTCTGTTGACTTTAAGGAAAGTTCTAAAAACTTATTTATTAAAGTAGTTGATTTTATATTTTATGGAACCGAAATAAATGGAGTACATTTTAAGGATTTAACTATGAAAAGTAAAATGACTGTTATCAAGTATGCTCTTTTACTTGATAGTAAAATAAATTCTTATTTTCCTGATTATAAACAAGAATTAGGAGAAAAATATAATTTGGTTAAAGATAAATTAATAAGTGAATATATGAACTCTTTAACATATGTTTGTTCTAAAAATAAAAATGAATGTGAAACTGTTAAACATGAATTTAATGATTTAAAAGGTAAAATTTCTATTACATGGTCTAATTTAAAAGATGCATTTAAAAATGGTGCAGATAAAACAAAAACATCTTTAGAAGAATGGTATAAAATATTTAAAAATAACTAATGAATATAGATGGCGATAATTTAGAGATTGTAGTAGAAAGAAAAAAAATTAAAAATATATATTTTAGAATAAATGAGAATAACGAAATATATATTACTTGTCCTAAATATGTAACTGAACGAGAAATTATTAAACTTCTTAATAACAATCATGATTCTTTAGTAAGAATGTATAAAAAAGTTAAGAAAAGAACTACTGAAAAAGAATGTGTTTTATATTTAGGTGAAAAAATTGATTATGTTTATCATAATAGGATTATCTTTGATAATGATAGAATTTTTGCTCCATCTATTGAAAAAGCTAATGAATATCTTGAGAAGAAGTGTTTAGATGTATTTCAAAAAAGAATGGATTTATATACTCCTCAATTTGATAACTTACCAGAGTTTAGGTTGCGTGTAAGAAAAATGAAAACTAGATGGGGAGTATGCAATCGAAAAAGTATGACAGTTACGTTAAATACTGAATTAATACATAAGAAACCTTATTTGATTGATTATGTTATAGTTCATGAACTTTCTCATTTTGAGCATATGGATCATTCAAAGGCTTTTTGGAAATGTGTCGAAATGCATTATCCAAGATATAAGGAAGCTAGAAAAGAATTAAAAAGTTAGGATGAATAGAATGATTGAATCGGTAAATAATGAAAAGATAAAAAGATATTCAAAATTAAATGAAAAAAAATATCGTGATAAAGAAAATATGTTTATTGTAGAAGGTGAACATTTAGTTGAAGAAGCTTTAGAAAAAGGCATTGTAATTGATATATTTTCTTTAGAAGAAAAAGAAAATTCTACTCGAGTTAGTATTGAAGTTATGAAAAAGCTTAGCAATCTTTCTAATCCTCCTAAAATACTTGCTGTTGCTAAAAAAATTGAAGAAAGAAAAATTAATGGCAATGTTTTAGTTTTAGATGATATTCAAGATCCAGGAAATCTTGGAACGATTATAAGAAGTGCAGTTTCTTTTGGAATAGATACAATTGTTGCAAGTAAGAATACGGTTGATGTATATAATTCAAAAGTTATACGTGCAACAGAAGGAATGCTTTTTAAAATCAATTATTTAAAAAGAGATTTGGTTGAATTTATTAATGCGAATAAAGATACTTTAACATTTATCACAACAGATGTTAGAACTGGAAAAGATATTAAAGATATAGAAATACCAGGTAATTATGCTTTGATTATGGGAAATGAGGGAAATGGAGTAAGTGATGCTGTAAGTGAACTTGTTCCAAATAAAGTTAATATAAAAATAAGTGAAAAGTGTGAATCGTTAAATGTTTCTATTGCAACTTCAATACTCCTTTATGAGCTTTATACAAGATTAGACTAGGTCTAATTTTTTTTTACAATAAATTATACGATTTTTTTCAAATTGACTTGAAAATCGAGGAGGGGGTATTATAAAATAAAATTAGAAAGATAGATGATGCAAAGTGAAGAAAACGACAATACTTATAATAGCAGTTTTATTTATGGTAATAGGGTATGCAGCATATAATACAACAATAAATATATATGGAAATGGAAAGTTAGCAGAAAACCTAAGTGATTTTAAAGTATATCTATCTAATTTAAAAGTAAACGGAAAAGAAGTAAGTGGAATAAATAATACAAAAGATGAATTTACAATAAATGATTTAGAAAATGCAGTAATAGATTATGAGATAACTAATGATTCAACAGAATATGATACAGAATCATATTTAGAATGTGACATAGATAATACATGGGATTTTGACTATACAGGAGGAGAACAAACATTTACAGTTCCAACAACAGGGACTTATAAACTAGAGACTTGGGGAGCACAAGGGGGAAGTATCAACGAAACTTATTATGGCGGCTATGGAGCTTATTCGTTTGGAAATATAAAAATAAGTCAAAACGACAAATTATATATAAATATTGGAGGCCAAGGTTCTGATTATAGTTTAGATAAATTGGCTCCTGGTGGCTATAATGGTGGAGGTTATGGTGGAGTTCCAAATACAACTTATTCAGATAGACAAGGTGGCTGTGGCGGTGGCGGAGCAACACATATTGCCATAACTTCTGGCATTTTATCATCTTTTGAGAATAAAAAAGAAGGTATATTAATTGTAGCTGGAGGAGGCGGTGGTGGAGCAAGTGTTGATGTTATGGGTTCTGATGGAGGTGGATATAAGGGTAATGACGGCGGTTATTCAAGTCTTTTTCCAACTTATCATGGTACAGGCGGAACTCAAACAATTGGAGGATTTGATTTTACTATAAATTCAAATTATGGGACTTTCGGTCAAGGAAGTGGTTTTTCGGATAATGTAAAATATGGAGGAAATGGCGGCGGAGGCGGCTTCTATGGAGGTGGAGGAACTAACCGAGGACATTCTGGAGGCGGAGGCGGTTCTGGATATATAGGTAATACACTTTTAACAGAAAAAACAATGTATTGTTATAAATGTGCAGAATCAAATGAGACTTCAACTAAAACCATATCAACTACATGTACGAGAGCAACACCAACTGCAAATTGTGCAAAACAAGGTAATGGATATGCACGCATTACCTTAATATCAGCACAATCTACTATAGCAACAGATAAAGTAACAATTACTGCTCAAGAAAATGCTAGCCAAAGTTTAGAAAATATAACAGGAAAATCATTAACCTGCAAATTAAAATTAAACAAAGTATCTCGAACAGAGAAGAAAGTATATAATGGTCCAACAGAGTGGGTGTTTGATTATACAGGAGGAGAACAAACATTTACAGCACCAGTAAGTGGACGATATAAGTTGGAAGTTTGGGGAGCACAAGGTGGAAGTATCAATGAAACCTATTATGGCGGTTATGGTGCTTATTCGTCTGGAGAAATCAATATTAAAAATAAAGATATTTTATATATAAACGTTGGTGGAAGTGGTCAAAAATTTACATATCCTAGTTCGGTTGATACATCAGTGGCGAACGAGATAAAAGCTTATGGTGGATATAATGGAGGTGGTAACGGATTGGGTTACTGGACATCATCTCCAGGAGCAAAACAGTTTAATACGTCAGGTGGCGGAGTTACTCATATAGCAAAGACTAGTGGTCTTCTTTCAACATTAGAGGCTCAAAAAAACAAAATATTTATAGTTGCAAGTGGAGGCGGTGGTGCTCAATACTTTACCATCAGCGAACTTTACAGTTATTGTATAGGTGCTTCCGGAGGCGGAATTACAGGAACTATTAAATATTGTGATTCTAATTTCACATCCAATTATCTAAAAAATGTAACTAATGCAACTCAGTTATCAGGTGGTAAATCAACATATAATAATTCTTCACCTGTGGTTGGATCATTTGGACAAGGAGGAGCAGCATATACAGGCGGAGGAGGAGGATTCTATGGCGGAAGCAGTAATGGAGGAATCTCTGCAAGCGGTTCAGGATACATTGGAAATTCTGAGTTAAGTGAAAAAGTAATGTATTGTTATAACTGTCAAGAATCGAGTGAAGAATCAACAAAGACTATTTCTACAACATGTACAAGTGCAACGCCAACAGCTGCTTGTGCTAAATCCGGAAACGGATACGCACGTATTACTTTAATATCGTATTAGTTAAGTATATAAATTTTTATATACTTTTTTTATAGAAATTTATATTATAATTTGGTACAATTTATATGGTGATAATATTGAAAGATTTATCTTTTTTAAAATCAGAAAAAATTGCTCATCGAGGAATTTTTGATAATAAAAGAATATATGAAAATACAATAAGCGCATATGATCGAGCTTTAAAATATAAATACATAATACATATTGATGCTTTAATGTTAAAAGATGAAACTATTATATGTTTCCATGATTTAGACGCTAAAAGACTTTTACATGTTGAAGAAAATATTGAAAATATGACATATGATGAATTAATGTATATTGCTAAATATCAAATTCCAACTTTAGAAGAGGCTTTAAATGTAATAAATGGTAAAGTCCCTATAATTATTGAAATTAGAAATAAAAAGAGACATCATTTATTTGAGCAAAAATTAAGTGATATTTTAGATAATTATGGTGGTTTATTTGCTATTCAATCTTTTTATTTAAGTGTTTTAAAATGGTTTTATAAAAATAAAAAAGATTATGTTACAGGGTATTTAGTTTGTAAAAAGAATAGTAGGAAAGATTATTTCTTTAAAAAATATGATTATTTAAATATCAATATTTTACTCTATAGTGATGCTAGAATTAAAAGAATTCGTGGTAGCAAAATTGTTATTGGTTATAAAATATTAAATAAAAAAGAATATGAAACAACAAAGATGTTATACGATAACCTAGAGTTTGATAATATACTTGAAATAGATAAGTATGAGTAATATAATATTTTAATATGAGTTAGGGGAATATTTATGTATATTGGAAAATATGTTAATACTCATGGTATTAAAGGTGAAATAAAGATACAAAGTGATATTGATCATAAAGATGCTGTTTTTAAAATTGGTAATGAAATCAGTATTGCTTCTAAGGCTTTTAAAATAAAAACATATCGTGTTCATAAGGGTTATGATATGGTAACTTTTGATGGAATAAATAATATCAATGATATTCTTCCTTTAAAAGGTAATAAAGTATTTATAGATAGAAACTTATTACCTAAAGATATAATTTTTTATGATGATTTAATCAATAAAACTCTAATTCTTGATGATAAAATATTTGGTAAAGTTGTTGATTATTCAAATACTAAAAACCCTTTATTAATATGTATTCATGATGAAAAAACATTTTATATTCCTATGAATGGTAATTTTATAAAAGAAATAAAAGATGATATATTTTTAGAAGAATCGGCAAAGGAGTTGATATTATGAAGATAAGTATATTAACTCTTTTTCCGGAAATGTTTGATAATTTTAAAACATCATCCATCATAAAAAGAGCGATTGATAAATCTTTAGTGGAGATTGAAATAATTAATATAAGAGATTTTTCTAAACTAAATAATAAACAAGTTGATGATACTCCTTATGGTGGGGGTTCTGGAATGGTTATGCGCGTAGATATTGTGGTTGATGCTATAAATTCAGTTAAAACTGATGAATCGATTGTAATATTAATGAGTCCAGCTGGAACTACATTTAATCAAAAAATATCTTATGATTTGAGTAAAAAGAAACATTTAATTTTTATATGCGGACATTACGAAGGCATAGATGAGAGAATTTTAAACTATGTTGATATGGAACTTTCGATCGGTGATTTTATATTGACTGGTGGAGAAATACCAACCATGGCCATGAGTGATGCAATCATTAGACTTATTCCAGGAGTTATAAAGGATGAATCCAGTAGTAATGAATCATTTAATAACAGTCTGCTTGATTATCCGGTATATACTCGTCCAAGCGTGTATGATGGACATGAAGTACCTGAAGTATTGATGAATGGTAATCATGCGTTGATTGACAATTGGAGAAAAGAAGCAGCACTTAAAAAAACACAAGAACGTAGACCAGACTTGTTAAATAAGTAAGGAGGGACCTGAAAATGGTATCATTTGTTGTATCTAAAAAGAAAATAAAAGGGACAATAGACTATTTTGAATATGATTCTGATGGTTTTAAATATTATCCTAAATTTAAATCAATTATTAATGATAACGGAGTGGATATTCGTTATAAGTATTTAATTGACATTCTACTTTTTGAATTTGATAAAGATTTTGATAAGATGACAAAAAGTATCTATAAATATGTAACAAGTGAAGATGACGACGATGATACAGTTTCTATGTTATTGAATGAAGTTGCACGATTAAAAAGTATTGTTGAACTTGAATATAAGAAACATGTAACTTTAGAAAAATATAAAGAATATCTAAACAAATTATATTATTTGGATGCAGAATTAAAGAGAAAAAAAGCTATTTTAAGATATAATGAAGAACTTGATTATGAGATGAATAGAGGAAGGAGTCTTTAGGCTTCTTTCTTTTATTTAACTTGATTTTGAAAGTTATATAATATATAATATTTAAAGTAAATGAAAGGAAGAATACTATGAAGAATGTTAAAGTAGTAAAAATCACTGTTGAAGGTGAAGATTGGGAAAAATGCATAGATAAAGCTTTCTCAAAAAAGAAAAAAGATATAAAAGTAGATGGATTTAGAAAAGGTGCAGTTTCTAAAGAAGTTTATATAAAAAAGGTAGGAATAGAATCCCTTTTTATGGATGCATGTGATATAGCAGTTAATGAAAGATATGAAAGTGCTTTAAAAGAAGCTGATATTGAACTTGCTTGTGAACCAAGTGTAAATGTTGTATCTGTTGATAAAGATAAATGTGAAATTGAATTTACATTTATATCTAAACCAGAAGTTACTTTAGGAGCTTATACTAAACTTGGTGTTAAACGCGAAGAGGTTAAAGTAGAAAAAGAAGAAATTGAACATGAAATCGATCATATAAAAGAACATATGGCTGAAGTCGTTATTAAAGAAAACGGAACTGTTGAAGAAGGAAATACAGCTGTAATTGACTTTGAAGGATTTGTTGATGGCAAGAAACTTGAAGGAGGAACTGGAGCTAATTATCCACTAGAAATTGGTTCAAATACATTTATTCCAGGATTTGAAAGTGGACTTATTGGTGCTAGTATTGGAGAAACTCGTGAATTAAATTTAAAATTCCCAGAAAACTACACTGAAGAACTTAAAAACAAGGATGTATTATTTAAAGTTACAGTAAGAGAGATTAAAGAAAGAGTTATGCCTGAAATGAATAAAGACTTCTTTGAAGATCTAGGAATTGAAGGCGTTGATTCTAAAGAAACTTTAGAAAGTCATGTTAAAAAAGAACTTGAAGATAGAAAAAATCATGAAGCTGATGACAAATATATTGATGAACTATTACATATCGCAACTGATAATATGAAAGTAGAAATCAATAATGAAATAATTGATTCTGAAGTAGAAAGAATGATTCAACAATATAGACAAGAATTAAGCATGCAAGGTGTTAGTCTAGAACAATATTTATCTATGACAGGTACTAAACTTGAAGATATGAAATCTATGATGAAACCTCAAGCTATAGCTAGAATTAAAACTAGATATTTACTTGAAGCAATTGTTGATGAAAAGAAAATTGAAGTCGAAGAAGAAGCTGTTGAAAAAGAAATTAAAGATGCTTGTGAAAAGTATGGTATTGAAAGAGATGAATTCTTAAAATACGTTGGTGGAGAAGACGGAATCAGATACGATTTGAAAATGCGTAAAGCAATTGATATCATTAAAGAGGGTTAATCCTCTTTTTTTTATAAATAATTTAGACTTCTTAATTTACTACTATTTAGATATACAACACATAAAATGCTTACAATTTCAGATATTATTAATGGATAAATACCAATACTTAAAAGACATGTAACAATCATAATTATAGTTTTAAAAATGGAACTTATAAGAGTTACTTTCATAGTGTATGCTGAATAATTTAGCCCTTGTAAAGTGCTAACTAAAGGTCCTTCTAAATAAAATATCGGGAAAAATATTGATAGTAAGTGAATGTAGTCATAGCCTTTATTCGTGTTATATACAAGACTTAATACAAAATCCCCTTTGAAAAACACAAATGTACAAAACAAGGCTCCGATTAAAAATGAAATAATCATACTTTGTCTTAATCTTCTTTTAATATATATTTTATCGTTATAATGTTTTGATACTTCAGGTATTAATGTTGTATTAAGTGCAAGAGTAAAAAATGACGGCATAGTTAGTATAGGAATAACATATGCATTATATATGGCATATTCACTTTCGATAAAATTTGAAGAATAACCTACGAATAAGAGCATGTTCGTTAAGATTATTGGTTCTAAAAAGTAACAGATATTACCAATTAATCTTGAAGAAACTGATGGTATAGAGATGCTAAATACATCATATGCAATGTGCTTATCCGGTAAAACATCTGACATGGTAAAATGAGCGTTTTTAGGAGCAAAGAAAAGATATACAATAATCTGTACAAGTTCACATATGGCAGATATTATTATGTAACCAGTAACGGCATGAGTGGTTGAAATATTCATAAGGTAAGGGACTATTAAAAGAAGTAGAATTAATCTTGTAAGTTGTTCAAATATACTTGATATAGCATTCGGTAGCATGTTTTGCTTTCCAAAATAGTAACCTTTTATTATTCCGGAAATGGTTGTAAAGGGAATGACAAATGAAATTGATATTAAGGGATAATATAGATTAGGATTTTTTAATAAATTATTAGCTAAAAATGGAGAAAAAGCAAAAATTATTCCGATCATAACTATGTTAAATAAAAGAGAAATTGGGATCACTGATGCAAAAATACGTATTCCTCGATAATTATTTCTAGCCATGATAACACTTATAGCATAAGGAAGACCTAGCTGAGTTATTGCGATAATAAGTGAATAACTTGGCATAATTAAAGAATATAAATTAATTCCGTCTTTAATAATTCTTGTGAATATTATTTTAATAAAGAAACCTAGAAGTTTTGTAACAAGGGTGCCAACAAGTAGAATAACGGTTGATTTGATGAACGTATTTTTCATAACATCCTCCTTTAAATTTAAACCAAAATATTATATAATAATATATGAAAAAACATTCTTAATTATTAAAGGAGAAAATATGGAAAAGAAAATTAATACTCAAAGGGATTTATATAATAAAGTGTTACCAGCTTTGAAAACAAAAAGACATGAACTCATTTCGGCTGGTATAAAAATAGTTAAAGAAGAAGATATTTGGAATTATAATAAAAATAAAAAATGGAAGAATGCGACATCTTTGACTTTAGCTGGTATAGTTGATGATATTTTAAATACTGATAATCAAGAATATGAAAATTATGTAGTACAAAAAATAAATAATTTGCAAGGTGAATAAATATGGAAGAATTATACGAAGAACTTTTAAAAAAATGTGAAGAAAACGGTTATAGTGATGAAGAAATCGAAAACATTAAACGCGCTTATGAATTTGCTTATAAGTGTCATAAGGGTAAAATGCGTAAAAATAATGAGGAGTTTATTACCCATCCTTTAAATGTTGCTTTGATATGTGCTTCTTTAAATGTTGATTCAACAACCATAATTTCTGCACTTGTTCATGAAACGATTGATAATGGACCATCTTCGTTGGAAGAAATAGAAAGTCTATTTGGAGAAGAAGTTATGCATATTGTTTCATCCTTAATGAAAGTTAATAGATTAAAACTTACTGATGAATCAGAATCTACTTCTCTTTATTTAAGAAAAGTACTTGTTGCTCTATCAGAGGATGTGCGAGTTTTAATAATTAAACTTGCTGGTCGTGTTCATAATATGCGTACGATTTATCCATTTTCAAAGGAAAAGCAAAGACTTAAAGCAATAGAAACTCAAAATGTACTTATTCCAATTGCTCATAGATTGGGAATAAATCAATTAAAAACAGAACTTGAGGATATATGTTTTAGAGTTTTAAAAAATGAAGATTATAAAAGTGTTGAAGAATCTTTACCAGCTAGTCGTGAAAAGTTAAATGAGATATTAGAGGAAACAAAAGAAACTATTATTGAAGAGTTAAAACAAAACAATATAAGTTTTGAGATAAAGGGTAGGGTAAAGAGTAATTCTTCAATATATAACAAATTATCTAAGGGTAAAAAGATGAGTGAAATATATGATATCATTGGACTTAGAATTATTTGTGAGGAAGAAAGTGAATGTTATTTAATTATTGGTTTAATTCATTCGCTTTATAGACCAATTCCTAAACGTTTTAAAGATTATATTTCGATGCCAAAGGGAAACTCTTATCAATCATTACATACCGGTGTTTTTGGCCCAGAAGGATTTCCTGTAGAAGTTCAAGTTAGAACAAAAGAAATGAATGAAATTGCAGAACATGGTGTGGCATCACACTGGTCATATAAAGAGCATTCTAAACAAATTCAAAATGTTATGGAACAAAAACTACAAATGTTTAGAAATATAATCGAAGCTAACTCAAATGATATAACTGATGATGATACTTTTGCTCAAAACATGAGTGAACTTTTAAGCACTTCAATATATGTTTATACTCCAAAAGGAGATGTTGTTGAACTTCCTGAAGGCTCTTGCCCAGTGGATTTTGCTTATAGAATTCATTCAAGAGTCGGAGATACAACGATTGGAGCAATTGTAAATGATACAATCGTACCATTAGATTACCATCTTCAAGATAATGATATAGTCAAGATCATGACAAATGCTCAAAGTGAACCAAATAAAGATTGGTTAAATTTTGTAAAAACAACTCAAGCTAAAGCTAAAATTAAAGCTTTCTTCTCTAAAAAAGATCGTGAAGAATATATTGAACGTGGTAGAAACTTGCTAGAAAAGGAATTAAAAAGACAACATATCACTGTATCATCAGCATTGGATGATGAACATATAAATAAACTTGTAAGTGATTTAAAAGTTACTAATTTTGATGAGGTATTATTAAATATTGGAGCTTTAAGATATACACCAAGTTATATTGTAGATTTAATGTACAATGATAAAAAGAACGTTCAAGATGTTCTTTTGGATAAGGTTATGAATTCAAGCACACTTCCTAAGGTAAATCACAAAAATGATATTGTGGTTTCAGGATGCGATGATATTCTTGTTAATCTTGCAAGTTGTTGTAAACCAGTATTTGGTGATGAAATTATAGGATATATCACTAAAGGACAAGGAATAACTGTTCATAAAAAGGATTGCGTAAATGTTAAAGATCTAAATGAAAGATTGATTGATGTTTATTGGAATGAAAATAGAAATGACGAAAACAAATATTATATTTCAAAGATAACCATATATACCAATGGAGTTCAAAATAATATACTTGATATCGTAACTAAATCCACGGTTAGAGGGATAAATATTAATAGTATAAATGAAGTTAATAAAGGTGGAAAAGTTTGCTATGATTTAATTTTAAAAGTAAAAAACAAAGCTGATCTTGATAACTTTATAGAAGATTTAAGAACTTTAAAATTTGTTACAAGCATAAGCAGGTATTAATATGAAGTTAGTTGTGATGCGTAGCAAAAAATCTAGTGTGACAGTTGAAAATGAAACTATTGGGAAAATTGAACATGGACTTATGATACTTGTTGGAATAAGTGTTGATGACACCTTAGAAGATGTTCAAAAATTAGCTGGTAAAGTTTTAAATTTACGAATTTTTGATGATGAAACTGGAGTTATGAATAAGTCAATCTTGGATGTTGGTGGAAGTGTTCTTTCAATTTCTCAGTTCACTTTACTTGCTGATACAAAAAAAGGAAATCGACCAAGCTATATAAAAGCGATGAAAGGTGAACAAGCTATAGTTTTATATAATGAATTCAATAGAATTTTAAGTGAGCGTGTTCCAGTAGAAACTGGTAAGTTTGGTGCTGATATGCAAGTATCAATCTTAAATGATGGTCCAATAACAATCATAATGGATAGTAAAGGTGACAAATAGTCACTTTTTTTCTTTGATTTATGCTATAATAAGTTTGGATGTGATAATATGAGTAATAAACTTAAGGGATTTTGTTTGATAATTTTGGCAATAGGGGTATTTGTTATGACAGTCATTTTTAATAACAATGACAATAAGATAGCCACTGAACTTTACAATAATTATGAAAATGTTTCATCAACGGAAGTGAAAGAAGAAAATAATGGCAAATTGGTTGCTACAAATGGTGAGATTATACTTCTTCAAGAAGAGCTAACCGATGAAGATTTTAATGTATCTGTTTCTTCTGCTGCTTTAAAAAGAAAAGTTGAAGTATTTGTTTGGACAGAAGAACAAACAACTGAAAACGGACAAACTTCGTATACTTATAGAAAAAAATGGTCAGATGAATTAATAGACTCTTCAAAATTTAGATTTCAAGATAGATATATAAATCCAAAGAAAATATCTTATGAATCAAAAACAATTTATAATAATCAAGTTAAACTTGGGGCATTTACTTTAGGTGAAAATGAACTTAAACAATTAAGTGTTAAAACAAAGCTTACTCCTAATGTAAATAAAAAGAAACTTCCTAAAGGATTTAGCATTGTAGGAGATTATATAACTGATGCTAAAAATATTGAATCTCCAGAGGTTGGAAATATAAGAATATCTTATACATATAATGTTGATTCGAGTTTAAGCGTACTTGCAAAACAAAATGGTACATCTTTTGATTACTATAAAACAAAAAATGAAAAACAAGTAGATGTTTTACTAAGCGGTATAAAAAATGGTGAAGAGATTATTAAGTATTTTGAAAATAATAACTATACTAGAAATAATATTTTAGTCATAATTGCTTTAGTTTTAACGACTTTAGGAATAATTAAATTAATGAAAAAAGAATAGAATTAACTATTCTTTTTTAAATTGGAAGCCATTGCTCCTAAAGAAGAGGATATAATAATAAGTAAATAAAAGATAATCATATATAATGATAAACCAGTTTTAAATATTAAAGATAGTAAGAAGAAAACAACTGAATATAAAGTTCCACAAAGAAGACCTTTTGTGTAACCTCTTTCCATTGAAACATCAGCTATCATGTAACCATATATGAAAAATATCGCGATAGTTAGTAATAAATATAATAAAGGAAATATACTTACATTAAATAGATTGATTAAAGAAAATATAATTGTAAGCACCAATATTGAAACTAGGGGAACCAAACTTATTTTTAAATATTTTTTCAAAATTATCACCTAGTTAAATATATTATTTAATTTTTTAATTATTACAATTTAATAACTTCGTTTGCTGTATGTGAGTAACTTCTAAGAAGTGGTCCAGCACCCAGTTTTATTCCTCCAAAGTAACGAACCACACATATGAAGACGTTATTTAAATTGTTTCTTTCAATGATGTTATATATTGGAAGACCAGCTGTGTTGCTTGGTTCTTTATCATCACTTTTTTTCGCTGTATTTTCAAATTTGTAGGCATATGGAATATGTCTTGCTTTTTTATGTTCGATTTTTAAACTGTTTAGGATTTCTTGAACATCTTCAATTGAGTCCAATTCATAATAATATCCAATAAATTTAGATTTTTTTATTTCATAAGTATAAGTGTTTAATAGTTTCAAAACAATCACCTAATTTATAATAACATAAATGAGTAATTATTTGCTATAATAAGAATAAGTTTGGAAGTGATTTAATGCAAAATGAAAAAATTCATGAAAAACTAAAACTTGTGCCACATTTACCAGGTAGCTATCAAATGAAGGATAAAAATGGGATAATAATATATGTTGGTAAGGCAAAAGATTTAAAAAATAGATTGTCTTCATACTTTAATGGTCGAGTTACAGGCAAAACTAAAAAGTTAGTTTCAGAGATTGATACTTTTGAATATATTGTTACAACAAGCGAATTGGAGTCATTTATTCTAGAAATAAATTTAATAAAAAAATATGATCCCAAATATAATATTTTACTTAAAGATGATAAAAGTTATCCATACATTGAATATAAAAGGAAACCTTATCCAACAGTTAAAGTTGTTAGATATCTTAACGTTAAAAAAAGAGAAAATAAACATTTATTTGGACCTTATGTAAATGCATCAGCAGCTAGAAAAATGGTAAACTTAATAAATAGACTGTATCCTTTAAAAAAATGCTTAAATGGAAGAGATTTGTGTTTATATTATCACATTCATGAATGTTTAGGTTACTGTGTTAAAAAGATTGATGAAGAAACAATTGATAATATGGAAAAACAAATTCTTGGTTTTCTAAATGGAAATGATTCAATTATTATTGATAAACTGATGGAACAAATAACTCTTGCTAGTGAAAATATGAATTATGAACTTGCTTTAGAACTTAAACAAGATCTTGAATATATAAAAGTAATACAAGAAAAACAAAGAGTAGAAATAAGTGATAGATCAAGTATGGATTTTATCAATTACTATTTTGAATCAGGATTTATTTCAATTGAAATTTTCTTTATAAGAGCTGGAAAATTGGTCGGTGGAAGAAATAAAATAATACCAGTTGTAAGTGATGATGCAATAAGTGATTTAGAGTCTTCAATTGCTGTTTTCTATACTAAAAATGAAGTACCTAAAACAATTATTGTTAATAAGGATATGAATACTGAAATTTTATCTGATGCTATTGGAACAAAAGTAATAACAGTTGAAAAAGGCGATAAAAAGACTTTACTTGATATGGCATATAACAATGCAAAAATCAATTTGAAAAACAATTTTCAAACAATTCAAAATAAGATTGAACGTACAAGTGGCGCTAATGAAGAATTAGAAAAACTTTTAGGTATGAAAATTAATAGAATTGATTCTTTTGATAACTCAAACTTGTTTGGTACATTTGCAGTATCGGGGATGGTTGTTTTTAAAGATGGGCTTCCTTCTAAAAAGGATTATCGTAAATATAAAGTAAGTGTAGATAAAAATGATGATTATAATACAATGAAAGAAGTTACTTATAGGAGATATTACCGCGCTTTAGTAGAACATGGGGAAATGCCTGATCTAATATTAGTTGATGGTGGAATAAATCAAATCCATGCCGTAAAAGACACGATTGACTCTTTACATTTGAATATAAAAGTTTGTGGGCTTGTAAAAAATGATAAACATAGAACCAATGAACTTTTAGATGGAGATACTTTGGAATCCTATAAAATTGATTATACATCAAATTTATTCCATTATTTAACACGTATTCAAGATGAAGTTCATAGATTTACAATCAATTATCACAGGGAACTTAGAAGTAAAGGTTCAATTAAGAGTTTGCTTGATAATGTTGATGGAATAGGTGATGTTAGAAAAAAAGAACTTATGAAAAAGTATGGTTCTGTTAAAAAAATAAATGAAGCAAGTATTGAAGAATTGGACGAAATATTACCTCATAAAGTAAGTGAGTATTTGAAAAACTATTTGAATTCATTTTATAGTAAAGATGAAGAACAATAAAAATTTCTTGAACCATATGTTTATTTATTATAAAATTATTATAGGTGAGGAATATGAGTAAAGATTTATATAAAAGTAGAAGAATGTATCAAAATCCAATAGTTTTAATTATAGCAGTTGTCTGTGCAATGATTTTAGCTATATTCGTTATAGATATAGTTTCTAAAAAGGTTTCAATTGCTAAAATAGATAATGATACTAAAACTGTTTTAAAAGATATCATGGAAGTTGAATCAGAAAAGAGAAAAGAAGTAGCTGAAGAAAAACTGAAAAAACTTGGAAATAATTCTCCAAGTATAAATATTATTGAAAATGGTGATGTACTTGTTTTAATCAATAATTCTTCTTACTTTACAATTGTTGGAGAATTGTTTAAGAAACCTAAGTATTATACAGCATCATTTAAAGCCTCTTACAACGATTATCATGAAATAGTAGTGGAAAAGTATGATGATGGTCTAAACGACTCTAAAAACGATGATATAATAATAAAATAAGATATTCGTGTGAATATCTTTTTATGTAAAACAATAAAGGTAGGGGATTTTGATGATGCAAACAAATACATATATTGAAAGAATAAATAAAGTGAATATTATTATGAAAATTTTGGACTTAACTCATGTTATATATACTGGAGAAATGAAAAAGATTGATATAAATGGTTTTAATAAAAGATCACAATCAAAATATATAACAGAAAAAATTGTTGCTGATTTCGAATTAATTAATAAACTGATTGATGATTATGACTTAATTAATGCTGCTACTATTTTAAGAGCAACACTGGAAAATATTTTTTATATTATTGCAGTTAATTATGATAAGAAATTAAAAATTTCATTGGACACTACTATTTCTGATTTTCGAAAAGTTCTTAAAGAGAACGAAAACGATTGTTTTTTTAATAATATAGACTTAGATTCTTTAAACCGTGCTTATAAGCAATTATGTAAATTTGTTCATCCGTGTTCTATGAAAGAATACTTATCTTGTTTAACAAATACTAAAAAGTATAGAAAATATATGCATAACAATATTAAACATATAATGGTTACTATAGAGTATATTTATTTGTCATTTTTATATAAAAATAATGTTGATTCTCTTTATTCAGTTACCATGCAATTAGCTGTTTTTACAAATTTTTATAACGTTTCATTATTTCTGCAAGAATCAGAAGGAGATACTTCATTTATAAAAGAATTTATGTTTAATGACATAGATAATAAATACGTAAAAGAGGTACAAGATACAGTTGAAGAAATAAACGACACTCTAAAATGTGATCCGATGCTGATCGAAAAGCAAATGAAATTATTGTCTGATGAATTCGATATCTTGGTAGCTCAAACTGAATATTGTGATGTAGTAAATAGTATTTTAAAAAGAAAAAATAAGATATTCGTGTGAATATCTTTTTATATACTTAAAAAGCGTCTATATTTGCTTATTAAATTATTTAGAAATACATAGTTTTCATTGCTGAAATTATTCTTATATGGTGCTAAATCAAAACTATTGGGATTCTTTAACACTTGTTTATAGTTACTTTTTATAAATGAATATACAAAATCTATTTCTTTATCAGTTGTTTTAAGATGATTTTTATTAGCAAACTTAATAATATCCTCTTTTCTTAAATTGATAATAAAATTTTCTATAATATTATTCAAAACATTTCCTCCTCGTTATATTTTATGTTTTAATGGTTAATATATTAATATGAAAAGTAAAATATATTTAATTAAAATTTTAATTGTTGTTATTAATATAGTTGTTGTTTGGAGATTATATGATATTTGTATTGTTAAACATGAAAAATACGAGTATCTTTCATCAATAACAAATGATAAAGTAATTGAATCTAATACTACCTTAAGAGGTAGAATTTTAGATTGTAAAGGTAATGTTTTAGTGGATAATAAAGGTATAAAAGTTTTATATTATACTAAAATACCTGAAATAAAACTAAGTGAAGAAATTAAAATTGCTGAAAGTCTTGCTAAAGTAATTGATTTAAATGATTTTAGAGTTACGGATTTACAAATTAATGAATATGTTTATAAAAAATATAAAACGGATATCGATAAAAGAATTAATAAAGAAAAATTAAAGAAATATAATGAAAGAAAGTTAAACGAAAACGATTATTTAAATTATAAATATAGTTTAATAACAAATGAAGAAAAAACAAGTATTTCTAATCTAGAGGTATATATCTATAATCTTATGAATAGTGGATATAGTTACCAAGATAAAGTTATTAAAAAGAATCTTACCGACGAAGAATTTACTATGATAAATGAGATGAATTTAAGTGGAATACGTGTAGATATTGATTATGTTCGAATATATAAATATGATACGTCTTTAAATCAAATTTTTGGTTCTATTGGGCCAATCACTAAAGAAAATAAGGACAAATATCTAAATAATGGATATAAACTTAATTCAATTGTGGGAGTTTCTTTTTTAGAGAAAACTTATGAAAAATATTTGAAAGGAAGTGCACGTAAATACAAAATAAAAAGTGACAACACATTAGAAGTTGTAGATGAAGGAAAAAAGGGGAATGATTTAGTTTTAACTATCGATATTGATAAACAAATTAAAATTGATAATGTTTTAAAAGAGGAAATAATTAATGCCAAAAAGTCTCCTAATACTAAGTATTATAATGGGTCTAATATCGTCGTGAGTGATCCAACTAATGGACATATTATTGCTATGTCAAGCTATGAGTATAATAATGGTGCTCTGAATTATAATACGATTGGAATATTAAAAAATTCATATACAGTCGGTTCTGTTGTCAAAGCTGCAAGTATGAGTACACTTTATAAATATAATGCCATACCTGGAGATAGGGTGAGGGATGCATGTGTTAAACTTTTCAGCCAAAATGAAAAGTGTTCATGGAAAAGTTTAGGCATAATCAATGATATTGATGCTCTAGCTTTTTCTTCTAATTATTATCAATTTTTAGGGGTGATAAAACTATCCGGAATGGAATATAAATACAATATGAAATTTAATCCTACTAGAGATGATTTTAATAAGTATCGTGATTATTTTAAAACTTTAGGATTGGGTAGTAAAACAATGATAGATATCGATGGGGAAGATACAGGTATCGTAGGAAATACGATAAGTGGAGATTTACTTTTAAATTTAACAATTGGTCAATATGATACTTATACAACATTAATGCTAAATAATTATGTTGCAACTATAGCAAATGGAAAATGCCGCTATAAATTAAAAATTGCTGATAGTATTGTTGATGAATTTTCTAATAAACGAGTTATCAATAAGGATGAGATACTTAATAACTATGAAATAAGTGATGAAAATTACACAAGGATTAAGGCAGGACTAAGAAAAGTTGTTACAAATGGAACAGCTGCTTACTATATGGATAAAAAATACAATGCAAGTGGAAAAACAGGAACAAGTGAAACGTTTTATGGCGGAGCAAACACTTATACAAAATCATTTATAGCATACTTTCCAAGTGATGATCCAAAATATGCTCTAACTATTATTTCACCTAATATTTCTTATAAAAATAGTACAAGTAATTATAAATATCCTATAAATAGTAAACTATCTAGGAAAATTGCTAATATTTTGTTTGAAAATTAACTATATATATGCTAAAATACTTATAGTTTACAAGTGAGGAGGCTAGATTTTTTATGGCAAAAGGAAAAACAGATGCTAGAACACCAATTGGATTAAAATGTACTAAATGTGGTTATATGATTAGACATACTGAAAAAAACACAAAAAATACTACTGAGAAATTAGAATTAAATAAATATTGTCCAAAATGTAAATCAGTACAAGTATTTAAAGAAGCAAAAATTGGTAAATAGAGGGGTAATACATGAGTTATATTTATCATGGAACTATGCAAGATGTAATTGATTATGCTGAACTGATTAAACTTCAATCTGGTTATTATTCTAAACCACAAAAAGTTGTTTGCTCACGTAAATCAAAATACAGCGTTGCTAAAAAATCAAATAGAAAAGTTTTAAGAAGAAAAATATATTAAAAGGAGGATTTTCATGAACATTAACATTAACGATATTAAAAACGGAATGACAATTATTATTGATGGAAAATTATGTTTAATTGAAGAATTCCAACACGTTAAACCTGGTAAGGGTTCAGCATTCATGAAGATGAAATTAAGAAACCTAAGAACTGGTGCTTTAGTTGAAGATACTTATAATACTAATATAAAGATCGAAAGAGCTAGAGTAGATAGACTTCCTATGCAATATTTATATTCAATGGGAGATAATTATGTTTTTATGAATAATGAAACTTATGAGCAATTAGAAATTCCTGCTGAAAAGTTAAAAGATCAAATTAAATTCTTAAAAGAAGGTCTTGAAATAACTATTACGATGTATGAAGGTGAAATTCTTGGAATTACTTTACCTGAAAAAATCGAATTTGAAATAGTTGAAACTAGTGAAGCAGTAAAAGGAAATACAACAAATAATGCTCAAAAAGATGCCAAAATAGAAACAGGATATGTTGTTAAAGTTCCATTATTTATTAATCAAGGAGAAAAAATACTTATTTCAACTGCTGATGGTAAGTATGCTGGAAGAGCTTAGTAATGGCTCTTTTTTTATGAAATAGTTGCTAAAGTATGTGTAAAGTATTGACACATTATTAAAAATTTTGTTATGATTGATATGTAAAATAGAGAAGGGACTTGACGTAATGAAAGAGTTAAATAGATTATTAAGTGAGTTGGGTATATCGAAAGTTAGACTAGCAAAATATCTTGGAGTTTCAAGACAAATGGTTTATAATTATTTGGAATTTGAAAGTTTAAACAAATGGCCAAAAGAAAAAAAGATTTTACTATTAAAATTATTGGATATTGAAGATGGTGATGATGACACTATTGCAAAAATCAAGGTTAATACGGAATATTTGCTTGCAGTAGAGGATAGACTTAATGATGGTGTAAAAGAAAATCATGATAATGAGTTCTTGGATCTTAAAGGATTAAAAAAGGAAGAGCAAGCTTTAGTAAGTGATATTACATTCTTGATTAAGGAAAAATTAACTGATGATAATCACGAGGAAAATTTCTACGCTTTACAATACGTATATCATATGTTACAAAGTATGGATAATATTCCAGAAATTAAATATTTATTGGCTTATCTATCTAAATCTACTGGTTTTACATCGCCTAATGTATTTAAATTTAATGAGGATAAACAATTTATATTTGAAGGTATAATTCATTCTGCATTCTCTTTATATAACAGTGGGGGAGCTAGCAAGACAAAAGTTATAGAATCTCGTAATAGATTCATTGAAGATCTTGAAGAGAAAAAAGAAGAAGTTCTTACACGTACTCAACAATTAAACACTGTTAGAGTTCAAGCTTTAAGAGAACTTGGATATAATGCAATTAATCCAGATAATGCTGCTGAAGTTTTTGAAAAAATTGCAGAGATTCAATCAAGAAAAGTATAAACCTACTTTTCTTTTTATTTTGCTCTACTTCCCCTACCTACTTTGTTTTTAAATAGAGGAGAGTGATTTTTATTATTTATTTGTTAGTATGAATTACATATAGAGAAGTACTAAGAATATAAAAATAGAAGGTGTTATTAATGATATTTTTCATAATATAAATAATAATAAAATATATTTATATTAGCAAGGTTAATAACTAACAATCTTTTATTTAAAAATATACAAGTTAACATAATATATATTGTAAAGCAAGTTAAAAGAACTCATTTACGAGTTCTTTTTTTCTTCTTCGTTTAATTGATTTTCTAGCATTATTAATAATTGTGAGTTAATGCTTCTTCTATTGTCTAATGCTAATTTTACGATTTTGTTATATAATTCTTCTTCAATTCTAATTGTAGTAGTTATCATATATTTACACCTCTATCAAAATAGTACTATTTTAATATTGACAATTCTAATGGCGACGTAGTACTATTATAGTATGAATAGTACTATTGTAGTATTATCATAGAAAGGAGTGGGAGAGTTATGAAATGTGAATTAGTCGAAAAAGTTTCAAAACTTGGAAAAAAGTATATTGCTTTGGAGATACAGCTAACACCTACTTATAAGAAAACAGTATTTTTGGAACAGGCTGAAGAAGAACTATTAAGACTTTATACTCAACATAAGAACTAAGTTAGTAGTGTGGTTTAATCCTCATAAAGAACAATTTTATTATAAAGTTGTAAGAGGATTCTACAAGAAGTATGAGCCTGGTTTTAAAAATCAATATGATCATGTGGTTTGTTTAGTAATTCCAATAGAATTTAAAATCACACGTGAAAAATTTAAAGTTACGCTAATAAAGAAAGTAATTTCTTTTTTAGAAAAATTTATATAGAAAGGAGTGACTAGTCATGTTTTTAATAATGGATGAGGTGGCTAGTACTGGCGGTATGACTGAAGCAAATGTTACAGCACTTGGTTCGGCTTTTACTAAGGCTGGTGGAGATATAGTTAATACACTAGTATCTTTTGCACCATATCTTTTAGCAATTGCCGTATTAGGTTTCACAGTAGCTACTGTATATAAAGCTATTAAAAAGGTTAAAGGCGGCGGAAGATAAGCCGTCTTTTTTATTAGAAAGGAAAAAAGAAAATGTATAGTATATTTGATGTTGTACAACAAATGTTATTAGATTTTATCAATAACAATTTAGTTATGTTGGTTATGATGGTAATTGCTTTTAATGTTATGGGTTTTTGTTTCTTTAATAAAAAATGATATATGTACCTGATTTAAAATATTCATGTTATGTATTAGTTAATAAAGATACAATTCGTGCTTATGAGCAAACTCCATATAATCCCGGATATAATCAACAAATAACAATAAATTATAGGGATTATTATATTACAAGCAGTTATTTGTTCGTTGATGGCTCTCAAAGTTTTAGCAATTATTCCCAAATACCTGTTTGTTTACAAAAAGATATTTTAACTGACGCACCTTATTATCGTCAAGACTTTGATAAAGTAAAGGTTAGTTTTACTTGTATATTCTTAATAATGATATTTCTTTTTGGAATATGCTTTAAATCGCTTTTAAGGGGGTTATTTAAATGATAGGTAGGTTTAGTAGTAATTTTATAAAATATCTTGCTATGGGCTTAGCATTTGCTTTAATCTCCTTTTTATTTAAAAGCTGTGAGGTTTCGGCTGCAAATATAGACTTGTCTAATCCCTCAAGAACTTGTAGTGACGATACTGACGGAAATACTATTTGTAAAAAGGCTATTGCTGCTACTTATTGGGACAATTCTTATTTTGCTAATGATGGTTATATTGGAGACTCGGGTTCTGGCGGTATAATTTATAAATCAATTAATTTTCAATGGGACGATATTAATTTGTGTAAAGGTAAATCAATTTTGATTAGTGGTTATGTAGCCGGATTATTTGATTTCTTTAATAATAGTTATTCGGTAGATGTCTATAATAATGATTCTAAATTATCTTGTAGTTATTCTTTAGAAAATTCTTCAAGATTAAAATATACATGTTCCGGAACTGGTGGAGGAAAGTTTCAAATTAATTTAAATCAATATGAATTTCCTTTACGTGGAGTTTATACAGTGGGTGTTAGTAAAGTAGTAGATATTAGTTGTGATAGTTCAAATGCTGATGTTATAACTAATAATAATAATAATACTCAAAATATTATAAATAATAATAATTCAAACACTGATAAAATAACTGACTCAGTTAATAAAACAAACGATACTATGAAAGACGATAACATAGATACTTCTTCTTCTAACTCATTTTTTAATAATTTTAAAAGTAGTGATCACGGACTAACAGGAATTGTTAGTGCTCCACTTAAAATAATAAATCAATTTACTACAACAACGTGTAAGTCTGTTAATATTGATTTTTTAGGTTCTAAGGCTGATTTGCCTTGTGGTTCAACACTTTGGGGTAGGGAAGACCTTAAAACGTTTGTGGATATCTATAATGTTATTATGGGTGGTTTAATTTCTTATGGTGCCTTAAAAGGTATATTTAATAGAGTTCAAGGATTTAAAAATCCTGATAGTTCTAAAGTAGAGGTGATTGATTTATGATAAAAGCTATTATTAATGGAATTATGAAATTAATAATGTCTTTAGTTTCTTTATTGCTTAGTCCTATTGACGCTTTAATTGATAAGTTTTTGCCTGATTTATCAAAGATGTTAGATATGGTTAATGGTTTCTTTAATTACATAGGGGATTTTATTTCTTGGGCGGTTTCATGGACTGGGCTTAATACAACTGTATTGTCTATAGTTGTTGGTTATTTTACATTTATATTAACTGTACCACTTTTAGTAAGTACTATAAAACTTGCTTTAAGCTGGTATGACAAACTTAAATTATAGGAGGGTATGTTATGTTTAAATTATTGCTATTAGTTGCAATTGTTATATTATTTTATGTAAAATTTATTTTAAAAGTAAAAATCAAGTGGAGAACTTTCTTACATCGAGGTTTCAAACCATCTCGCGGTAAATTTGGTTTATACGTATATCACGGCAAGCAAGGAAAGGGGAAAACATATTCACTAGTTGAATATCTAATAGACCACGATAAAACAATCAAGGTCTTTTCTAATATCTCAGGTATTAGCAACGTGTCCGACATAACGTACTACACTGGCTTTAGCGGTTTAATTGATATTAAACACAAGATTGACGCTGGGGAGTATGAGACTGACAAACAAATTGTTATTGTTTATGACGAGATATTTACTGAATTGCAAAAGTATTCAAAGCTTAATAGTGAAATTATGGATTTTCTTTGTCAAATGAGAAAAAGAAAAATTATTTTTCTTACTACAGCACAAGAGTGGGCTGAACTTCCACTTACTTATAGGAGATTTTGTAGGTATGCTATCGCTTGTAATATGATTAATATCGGTATTACTGGTATTCTTATTAAAACGTTTGGAGACGCTGAAAATATGAAATGGAATGAAGATTCACAAGAACATGAGTGTCCTACAATTGATTGTACTATTACACATACTAGAAAATTTATAGCTAATTCTTATGATACTTTCTTACGTATTTCTTCAGCGAGCCCTTCGGCTATCGCTGAAGAAAAAATACCAATAACGATAATTAAATCATAAAAATTATTTAAGGTTACTTATAAGGATTAGAACTTGTTGTAATCTTTATAAGTAGCACATCATTTATCGATATATCAGATAAATGATTTATGAGAGGGAAAGTTATGAAATACGAAACAATGTCGGAAATGGTTAACGATTTAATATCTTTTATTCGTACATTACCTGTAACTAAAGAATTATACCGAAGACATTTTATTATTATTCGTAAAAAAGTAAAAAAGAGTAAATTAAGAAAAAAATTTAAAAAAAGTAATTAAAAAATTGACACGCCAGGGGGGTATACTACGACACCCCCCAATGGGGTCTGTGTGACGTGTGACAAAAATACACATTTTTTATTAAATTAAGGAGGAATTAAATATGGCTTTAAAAGGTCGAAATTGGGCTTTTGTTGTTTACCCAGATAGTTTACCAAGTAATTATGAAGATATAATAGTTGAAACGGGTTTACCTATGGCGTTTAGTCCTTTACATGATAAAGATGTAAATCCTGATGGTACACCTAAAAAACCTCACTATCATGTAATATGTTATTATGAAAATGCGACAACGAGTAGGGCGGTGAAGGAGAATGTTACCGACAAATTAAATGGTACTATCCCTATTAAGCTTGAAAGCATGACTGGTATGTATAGATATCATTTACATTTAGATAATCCTGAGAAATATCAATATGACGATAGATTTAGAAAATTCTATAATGGTTTTGATGTAAATAAAGTTGATAGTTTAACTTATACTGAAATTTCAAAATTGCTAAGAGAAATTCAAAATATAATTAAAGATAATGATATTACTGAATACTCCCTACTTTTAGATTTATTGCTAGAGTGTAGTAATTTTAATTTATGGGATGTTGCTAGTAATCATACGTTATTATTGAATACTTATATAACTAGTCGTCGTAATGCTAAAAGATTTACAAGTTAACATAATATATATTATATGAAGTTACATATTCTTT
>ERZ826242.311-NODE-311-length-74384-cov-19.984394_pt1 | contig 74384 bp, 54 predicted proteins | sample MGYA00519871_ERZ826242 | MGnify/ENA primary metagenome ERZ826242 (study PRJEB31778, sample SAMEA3449226) | human gut metagenome | biome: human gut; feature: human-associated habitat; material: faeces | place: United Kingdom | collected 2010/2012 ... | reverse complement strand
TCACCTTATACTCTTTTTTGTTCTCTGAAGGGATTTCAAACATGACATCCATCATAATTGTTTCCACAATAGAGCGCAATCCGCGGGCACCTAGCTTATATTCTACCGCCTTGTCGACGATATATTCGAAGACATCATCTTCAAATGTCAGCTTGATACCATCCATTTCAAACAGTTTGATGTACTGTTTGATGATTGAGTTTTTCGGTTCGGTAAGGATCGCACGAAGCGCATCCCGGTCCAGCGGATTCAAATAAGTCAATACCGGAAGACGTCCGATAATTTCTGGAATCAGTCCGAATGACTTCAAATCCTGTGGAGCGATGTACTGCATCATGTTATTCTTGTCTACCGTCGCTGTTTTCTGCGATGCCGTATAACCTACGACATGGGTGTTCAACCGTTGGGCGATCTTCTTCTCGATACCGTCGAACGCACCGCCGCAGATAAAGAGAATATTCTTGGTATTTACCGGAATCATCTTCTGGTCCGGATGCTTACGGCCTCCCTGGGGAGGTACGTTCACCACAGAGCCTTCGAGCAATTTCAGTAATCCCTGCTGTACGCCTTCACCGCTCACGTCGCGAGTGATGGAAGGATTATCTCCTTTACGGGCAATTTTATCGATCTCGTCGATAAACACGATACCCTGTTCAGCTTCAGGTACATTATAATCTGCCACCTGAAGCAAACGGGTTAAAATACTTTCGATATCTTCGCCCACATAACCGGCCTCCGTCAGCACTGTAGCATCTACAATAGTAAACGGCACGTGCAGTAACTTAGCAATCGTGCGTGCAAGCAACGTTTTCCCGGTTCCGGTACTACCCACCATAATAATGTTCGACTTTTCAATCTCCACATCATCACCGCTGTCTTTTTGCAACAAACGTTTATAATGGTTATAGACCGATACGGAAAGGAAGCGTTTCGCATCATCCTGCCCGATCACATACTGGTCGAGGAATTTCTTGATTTCTACCGGTTTGGGCAGTTCTTTTAAGTTGAGCTTGGTAGCTCCTGCACTTTTCTTGCCTTCTCCCAATGCTTCCTGAGTGATCTCATAAGCCTGGGTAGCACAGCTGTCGCAGATGTAACCGTTCATTCCCGTAATCAGGAATCCGACTTCATTCTCCGACCGTCCACAGAAGCTACACCTTTTCTTTGTTTTTGAATCAGCCATTTTTATTTCTTAATCAATACCTCATCAATCATACCGTACTCTTTCGCTTCCTGAGCTGTCATCCAGTAGTCACGGTCAGAGTCCGCCCATACTTTATCGAAATCAGTATGCGAATGATCGGCGATAATCGTATAAAGTTCTTTCTTCAATTTCTGAATCTCACGAGCTGTGATTTCAATGTCCGATGCTTGTCCCTGCGCACCACCCATCGGCTGATGAATCATCACACGTGAGTGAGGCAATGCAGAACGTTTGCCTTCAGCACCGGCAACCAGCAATACGGCTGCCATTGAAGCTGCCATACCTGTACAGATGGTAGCAACATCGCTTGAAATAAACTGCATCGTATCATAAATGCCCAGTCCGGCATATACACTTCCGCCCGGAGAGTTGATATAGATAGAGATATCCTTACCCGGATCCACAGAATCCAGATACAACAACTGTGCCTGGAGCGTATTAGCTGTATAGTCATCAACTTGTGTACCAAGGAAAATGATGCGGTCCATCATCAAACGGGAGAAAACGTCGAGTTGAGTTACGTTCAACTGTCTTTCTTCCAGAATATAGGGATTCAAATACCCGGCCTGCGACTTAATCACATCATCCAATACCATGCCATTCATTCCTAAATGCTTGGTTGCGTATTTTCTAAAATCATCCATGTTAATTGTTCCTTTCTTATAAATTAAAAATAAACGTAAGTACAAAGAAACGAAAAAGAATACAGAGACACAAAAAAACACAGAGTTATAATTTTATAAAAACTCTGTGTTTCTGTGACTTTATATTTTATTCAACCGAATGATTACTCAAACATTTTATTGAATTCTTCGATCGAAACGTTCTTGTTCTCCAAAGTAACCTGTGCTTTCAGAGCAGCAGCAAGCTTCACTTCTACCACACGACTTACCAAATTATTGATAGTTTCTTTCTTCTTCAACATTTCCTGTGCATAGTTGTCAAGCACATCGTCAGGAATAGACAACATACCGTATTGAGCAAACTGTGCCTTTGTTGTTTCTCTAGCCATCTTCAGAACATCTTCCTGTTCTACTTTGATATCGTTTGCTTCAACCAACTGTTCCTTAATCAGGTGCCAAGTCAGTTCTTCAATGCTCTTATCATAGTTTTCAGCAACATATTCTTCTCCCTTTTCTTCGTTGTTCAGCAACATGATACGTTTCAGCAGGGCATCAGAGAATTCCAGTTTACCTACTTTTTCCATCATCACCTTGCGAATGTCGATCAGGAATTTATAATCGCTGTCAGCCACAAATCTAGCTGCGATTTCTTCTTTAATCTTAGCGCGGAATTCTTCTTCAGTCTTCACAACACCTTCGCCGAATGCCTGGTCGAATACTTCCTGAGTCAATTCACCCGGAACAAAACGAGTGATTTCTTCTACCTGGAAGCTGAAATCAGACTTCACGTCTTTTGCAATTTCCTTGTCAATCTTCAACAAAGAACCCAGTTCGGCAGCATGTCCGTCATAAGCCACATTCGGATTGAACACCAATACATCATTTACTTTTGCATTAGCAAAAATAGCTTTCTGATCGTCGTTCTTCATGTAAGCAGGCATCAATACTGCAGCTTCTACCTGGATACCACCTTCTTTTGTGTTGCCTTCTTCGTCCAACTGTGCCAGCAGACCTTTCAGCATATCATTATCTTCGTAAGCGTCTACCTTATCATACTTGCCAGTGCGTTGAGTATACATCTTCACCTGGTTGTCGATCATTTCGTCAGAAACTTCGATAGTATAATAATCTACTTTATCTTTAGCACTTACTTCTGCTTTAAATTCAGGTGCCAAAGCGATGTCGAATACGAAATCGAATTCTTCCATTGTATCGAAATCAATATTCTGTTGCTTTTCTTCGTTAGGCAACGGCTCGCCCAACATATTCACCTTATTTTCTTTAATATAATTGTAAACAGCTTCTTGCAGTGCTTTATTCACAACCTCTGCAATTACCGACTTACCATACATCTTTTTAATAAGACTTGTCGGAACCATACCTTTACGGAATCCCGGAATCTGTGCCTTCTGACGGAGTGATTTCAACTCTTTGTCTACTTTCTCCTGATAATCGGCTTTCTCAAGCTTTACAGTAAGCTCTGCGCTTACTTTGTCAATGTTTTGTAATGAAACGTTCATTCTGACAATTATTTATTTGATTTATACTTTGTTCTATACTCAAAGAGGGTGCAAAATTAGTGCTAATCTTTCAAATTTCAAAAGACATTGCAGATTTATTTCAGCAACGCCACCCATCTTTCACACATCTTTTATCGATATTTCACTGATATTCCATCTATAAACAAGATAAAATCACCATCAACACCCACCCCGCCAGGTTCCCCCGGCCTACTTTTTTTCTGATAATCCGCAAATTAACTTTCCAAAAAGATGGTTAATCCAAAAATTATTCTTTTCTTTGTTGCGGATTGATGGACCATTAGTTTCTCGATTTGATTACAAGGTTTTTACTTCCGTTACCAAAACGCATTTGTAAACTCTCTGTCGTTTTAATCTTTTTATTAGTAACCATCTATCCAGAGAGTTTTATTCATTTATTTATTTTTTATCATTTTCATTATGAACATTTATGTTGGAAACCTTAACTACCGTGTTAAGGAAGGAGATCTGCAACAAGTGATGGAAGATTACGGAGCAGTATCATCAGTTAAAGTTGTTATGGACCGTGAAACCGGTAAATCCAAAGGATTCGCTTTCATCGAAATGGAAGACGACGCTGCAGCTGCAAAAGCTATTGCTGAATTGAACGGAGCTGAATACATGGGCCGTACAATGGTAGTTAAAGAAGCTAGACCTAGAGCTTAATTGCCGACGCTAACATAGCTAAGAAAAAAAAGAAACTTCTGTCACCCGATGACAGAAGTTTTTTTATTACCCTTCCATTCCTTGCATTTCGACGTCCTTCACCTTACGGAGCAAGTCTGAAGCAAAGATAAAGTTATTCAGTCGCTCATTGGTAGAAGTAAAGATATCATCTTTCGTACCTTCCCACTCTTTATGTCCCTCATAAATATAAATCACCTTCTCACCAATTCCCAATACAGAGTTCATATCATGCGTATTGATAATGGTCGTCATGTTATATTCCTGCGTAATATCGTGGATCAGATCATCAATCACCAATGACGTTTTCGGGTCCAGCCCCGAGTTCGGCTCATCGCAAAACAGATATTGCGGATTCAAGGCAATCGCACGCGCAATAGCCACACGCTTCTGCATACCACCACTGATTTCTCCCGGAAACTTATCTTTCGCTTCCCCCAGATTCACACGATCCAGACAGAACATCGCCCGTTTGATCCGGTCACGCAAGATATCGTTGCTAAACATATTCAGTGGAAACATCACATTATCAAATACGGTCATAGAGTCAAAAAGAGCCGCACTCTGGAAAATCATTCCCATTTCCTTGCGAAGCATCTTCTTCTCCTTTTTCCCCATCAGGACAAGGTTACGTCCGTCATACAAGACTTCCCCTTTCTCCGGAGTTAGCAATCCTACAATACATTTCATCAACACCGTCTTACCGGAACCACTCTGACCGATAATCAAGTTTGTCTTTCCATTTGCAAAGTCAGCATTGATATCACTCAATACTGTCTTGTCATCAAATGATTTATAAAGTCCTTTAATCTCAATCATCCCATCAAAAGTTTAGTTAATATCAAGTCTGAAAACAGAATTAATACACTGCTGGATACTACGGCATCCGTAGAAGCCTTTCCTACAGCAATCGAACCTCCCTCTACCGTGTATCCGAAGAAAGCGGACACACTTGCAATTATAAACGCAAAAAAGAGGGATTTGATGATACCCGCCCAGATAAACCATTCGTTAAACATATACTGCAAACCATATTCGAGATCGACAGCATTCATAACCCCGGCAAACCAACACGTGCAAAAGGCACCGATGATTCCGGCAAAGATACTAAACGTCACTAGAATAGGAATAACAGTCACCATCGCCGTAATCTTAGGCAAAATCAGGTAGTTCGCCGAATTGATACCCATAATTTCGAGCGCATCAATCTGTTGCGTCACCCGCATCGTTCCTAATTCCGAAGCGATATTCGACCCGACTTTTCCGGCAAGAATCAAACACATGATGGAAGAAGAAAATTCCAGCAACATAATTTCACGTGTCACATATCCCACTGTCCAGCGGGGCATCCATGGACTTTCGATATTCAACTTAATCTGGATGGTAATCACTGCGCCGATGAAAAACGAAATCAACAGCACAATACCGATGGAGTTCACACCTAGCTGCTCCAACTCGTTAAGGTATTGCCGGAAGAACATACGCATACGTTCGGGGCGGGAAAAAGTCCGACCCATCAGCATGAAATATCTCCCGACGGTTCTCAATGCTTTTATCATAACTCACACTATTTGTCTGCAAATGTACATTATTTCAGCTTATTTTTACTACATTTGCCGCAAAATAACTAGAATATGGAAGAAAGCAAGATGGTGCTCCGCACGGAAGACCTGGTTAAGAAGTACGGTAAACGAACCGTTGTAAGCCACGTTTCCATCAATGTGAAGCAAGGTGAGATTGTAGGTTTGCTGGGACCGAACGGTGCCGGTAAGACGACTTCATTCTATATGACTGTAGGGCTGATTACTCCTAATGAAGGACGTATTTTCCTCGATGACCTGGAGATTACCAAATATCCGGTTTACAAACGCGCACAAACGGGAATCGGCTACCTTGCACAGGAAGCTTCCGTTTTCCGCCAGATGAGCGTGGAAGATAATATCGCCTCTGTACTGGAAATGACCAACAAGCCCAAAGAATATCAAAAAGAGAAACTCGAAAGCCTGATTGCAGAGTTCCGTCTGCAAAAGGTACGCAAAAATAAAGGTAACCAGTTGTCGGGAGGTGAGCGCCGCCGTACAGAGATTGCCCGTTGTCTTGCCATCGACCCCAAATTCATCATGCTTGACGAACCTTTTGCCGGTGTCGACCCGATTGCCGTAGAAGATATCCAGCAAATTGTATGGAAACTGAAAGACAAGAATATCGGAATCCTGATTACCGACCACAACGTACAAGAAACGCTTAGTATCACAGACCGCGCCTATCTGCTGTTCGAAGGAAAGATCCTTTTCCAGGGAACACCGGAAGAATTATCGGAAAATCAGATTGTACGTGAAAAATACTTGAGTAACAGCTTCGTGTTACGCCGAAAAGATTTCCAGTTGGAAAAATAAGTCTACTACAAAGTAATACAAGATCTCACAGAGATATATTTAGGGATATTCAGTAAATGTTCCTCTTTCTAAAAAATCAAGAGAAAAGCTTTGCTTTACGTGAGCTTTTCTCTTGATTTTTTCGTTCAACTCTCCCAATCTTCTATCTTTTTTGTATAATATTGTTTACATATTCTTGTTTTTCCTTCCCCCCCTTGCATTATGTACATGTCTTTTTTAGGGGAAGTTAAAACCTCTCCTGTTTTTCCTGTTATTTTAGTCAGATTATGCTGCCTTTCTTTTTTTCTTTTCGACCTTTTCTATCATACATACCGCATTGGCTGTATGTATCCCAAAGAAAATCCAAAGTACTTCCGTTTTCCTGTTTCTAGCTTTTATCCTGGCCAATGAGTAATGTTGTTTCTGCGTTCCAAAATTTCCTTCCAGGCGGGTAGCTCTTTCACGGCTGAGTTCCGACCGTAAGATCTTACGAAGCGGCTCATCTTTGGCAGCTCTGCCCTTACGCTTAAAGGAAGTACTTATATGATATTTTGTACAAAATTTCCGGTTGGCATTATTGGCATAGATTGAATCCGCCGCAAGCGCCTTAACCCTAACCCCGGTCAGTTGTTGTTGCAGATGAATACAGTCTTTCAAACGTACTCCTTCGTTAAAAGCCTTAAAGGAGATATGTTCTATAAAGGAGATTCCGTCTATCTGTATATTGTTGACTTTGGCTCCGAATTCAACGGATTTGGTTTCCTTGCCTCTGATAATGGGGCGAAGGTAATGCCGGTCGATACTCACGATACGGTTGGACACTTTTTTGCCTGCAAATAAATTTTTCCCTTGCTCAAGGACTGTCTGTATGACCGAGAAACGTCTTTGGTAATCAGAGGATAGTGTAAGCCTGTTCCTGTAGGATGAATGAAGCTGCTCCAGCTGGTCAAGTAACTTTTCCAATAACTGAAGTAACCTTCGTGTAATCATACGAGTCTGTGATTTCTTGCGTTTACGCAGTTTGCTATAAGCAAGATAGGCACGGCGTACATCAAGATACTTGTTACGGGGACGTTGTATGTGCAAGGTCTGGCAATGTTTGCACAGATGACGATGAAGCCATACAATACCTTCCCATAAGAGTTTGGTATCAGTAGGAAAACGCAGATGACTTTCATAACAGGTGGCATCGGTCATACAGACATGAAGGTTCTCAAGATAAGGTTTCCAATGATCGGCAAGAATGAGCTGGAGGGACTCAATATCAAGGCGATCCGCTAGTTCCTGACGAATTGCACTGACGATTTTAGGATTGGTCAGTGGATGAAGCGGATCAATCTGAACACCACAAAATAACTGGTAATGAATATTACCGTTTAAATGCTCAATCAGTTGTGCATCGGAAAAGTTGGTATAGGACTTCAAGACCATCAAGGCTATTTTACCTTCGGGAGAAAAATAACTTTTACGACCCAAAGGAGAGGACTTCAAATGCATTTGTCGGGCCAGTTCCGAGAAAGGGAACAGAGAATGGAGTCGACCTAATTCACTCGTTGCAAAACTTTGACGATATTTTTTTAGCATATCGAACTCAGTAAAACCTAAACGAGGTTCGATTTCTGAGATTTTTTGTATCTTTACCATGTGTTTTTATTTTTAATTCCCCCCGTTTTGGCCGTCAAACCGTTTTTGGGGGGGAATGCTTAAAGATACAAAAAAGGCAACTAACTCGCAATGAATTAGTTGCCTTAAATTTTATTATTTTAGGAATATCCCTACTTATATAAAAAAGGAAGAATAACAATCAGTCCGGAAAAAGACTGGGAGGAACAGAATGACGACCACAAAAAACAAGAAATAGAGAAAATGTATAAAAGGAATATGAGAATAAGAAAAAAGTCTATGAGAAATACACTATTTTCAGCATAAAAAGCTGGTAATATTATGAGAAATGCCGTTTTGAAAAGTATTTCTCATAATATATCTATTTGATTATCTTTCGTTTATCGAAAAACAATGAGAATATGAGAAATGCAAGTGAAAAATAGGCGACAGGAGAAAGTGTGCGTAAGTAAACTGAATTCAGCATTTTTTTAAGAAAGAGCAAAAAGGAAAAGAGCAAAAAGAAAGAGATAAATCCAGGAATCCGATTGGATCCATATACCGTATACCTAACGAGCAAAATTCCTCTTCAGTTGTTATTCATACATAAACATATTCTATACAATAAAAATAATATCATGGAGAAAAATATTTTTCAGTTAAATAATGAGCAGCTCAAAGAAATTGCTCGCTCATTTAAAGCGAAAGTAGAAGAAGGTTTGAACACTGAAAATGCAGAGATACAATGCATTCCCACTTTCATCACTCCGAAAGCAAGTGGTATCAATGGCAAATCATTAGTACTCGACTTGGGAGGAACGAATTACCGGGTAGCAATCGTTGACTTCAGCAAAATGCCTCCCACCATTCATCCTAACAATGGTTGGAAAAAGGACATGTCGATTATGAAAACTCCCGGTTATACCCGAGAGGAGTTGTTCAAAGAAATGGCAGATATGATAACCGGAATAAAACGGGAAAAAGAGATGCCAATTGGATATTGTTTTTCTTATCCGACAGAGTCCGTCCCAGGTGGAGATGCCAAACTGCTACGTTGGACCAAAGGAGTTGATATAAAAGAGATGATCGGAGAAGTTGTTGGAAAACCTTTGCTCGACTATCTGAATGAAAGAAATAAAATCAAGTTTACGAACATAAAAGTGCTCAATGACACTGTTGCCAGTTTATTTGCCGGACTTACCGACAGTAGTTACGATGCGTATATAGGTCTGATTGTAGGAACAGGCACCAATATGGCAACTTTTATTCCGGCTGACAAAATTAAAAAATTAAATCCGTCACATAAAGTAGATGGATTGATTCCCGTCAATCTGGAATCCGGCAATTTTCATCCGCCGTTCCTCACTGCAGTAGATAATACAATGGATGGAATCTCCGGGAATCCGGGAAAACAACGTTTCGAAAAAGCTGTATCCGGTATGTACCTGGGAGATATTCTAAAAGCAACTTTCCCATTGGAGGAGTTCGAAGAAAAGTTTGATGCACAAAAGCTCACCTCTATTATGAACTATCCCGATATTTATAAGGAGGTGTATGTAGAAGTAGCACAGTGGATATATAGTAGATCAGCACAGTTAGTTGCAGCTTCACTGACAGGGCTTATCATGTTGTTGAAGTCATACAACAAGAATATACGAAAAATTTGCCTGGTTGCAGAAGGCAGCCTTTTTTGGAGCAAGAACAGAAAAGACAAGAACTATAACATGATTGTCATGGAAAAATTACGGGAGCTTTTCAGTTTGTTTGGTTTGGAAGATGTAGAGGTTGATATCAAAAGCATGAATAATGCCAATTTGATAGGGACAGGTATTGCGGCTTTATCCTGACACCTCCCTGCCTATCATCGTCATTACAGGGTGATCCTCCCAATCGACTTGCTTATAAGAATCTGACAGGAATGTGCCAGAACTCTCTTTTTAATGTAATAGCCCTCGCTACAGATAGTTGTAACGAGGGTTATTCTTCGTTTATAAAGATTTGCACGCACCCTTATCTAACCTATTGCAAATATATCAAATCTATTTCAAGATTTAATAGACAATGTAGTGTGTAAAGTGGTTGTTTACTTAATCTTCAAAGCAAACCCACCTCCGGGTGCCAAATGAATCTTCAACTTACTGTCATTTTTTATCCGGATGGATTCACATTTATAATCACGCCCGATCCGGTGAGCATTTGCTCCGTCTTTAAACAATGTAGCATCATACGTCTTACCACCCAGGAAAGAGCAATCCACTTCGATGTCACGTGCCGTCCAATCGGTGATTCCACCTACATACCAGACATTTCCACTCCGGCGTGCTGTTACGATATACTCTCCCATCTTACCATCAAGCACGATACTTTCATCCCACACTGTCGGAACATCAGCAATAAATCCTGTTGATTCCGGTTCGCGCATATAGTTGCTCGGCGTATCACACAACATATTAAAAGGAGATTCGAATACAACGTACAGAGCAAGTTGACGACAACGGGTTCCCTGACTCATCGGTTCCGAATTGCAAGGGTAATAGTTACCTTTCGAAGCATTGCGCATCGCCCCTTGCGTGTAATCCATCGGGCCGGATACTTGACGTGTGAAAGGAAGCATCACGTCATACTTCACCTGATCGACTGAAGCCGGACTCCATTTCATCTGTTCCAGACCATTGACGCCTTCAAAATTCAACACATTCGGATAGGTACGATTCATACCGGCCGGCTTGTGCGTTCCGTGCAGGTCGAGAATCAGTTTGTATTTAGCACACATTTCGGCAGCCCGATAATTGAAGGCAGTCATAAGCTGATCGTCACGATCCATAAAATCGACCTTGAAACCTTTTACACCCATGTCGGCATAATGACGGCAAACGTTCTCCATATCACGGTCAAAAGCATAATAACCGGCCCAAAGAATGATGCCCACATTTTTGGAAGCTGCATAATCTACCAATTCTTTCAGATTAATCTCTTTCACCACTTGCATCAAATCCGCTTGCAGGTTCACTGCCCAGCCTTCGTCAAGTATCACATATTCTATACCGTTTGCCGAAGCGAAATCAATGTAGGCTTTATAAGTAGGATTATTTACTCCGGTCACAAAATCAACCCCATCCAGATTCCAGTCGTTCCACCAATCCCATGCCACTTTGCCGGGTTTGATCCATGAAAGATCCGTCAGACGGGAAGGGGCAGCCAACAAATAGCTCAAGTTACTTGCTGCCAAATCCTTATCGGAAGTGGTAACAATGCTCATACGCCACGGGAAATCCCGGGGTTTATCTACTTTGGCAATGTAGGCTTCATGCTCTTTCACCAACATCTGAAGTTGATTGTGTCCGCCCTGCACCATCTTCTTGGGATAGGGAGCAAAACTACCTGTCAACCGATTTTCTCCTTCAGCAGCAGACAAATAAAGACCGGGGTAATTCTCCAAATTGGATTCTGTGATACAAACTTTAACACCTTTGCCGGCATCCACAACTAATGGCAAAAACATCAAACGTTTTTTATTCAGTTTCGACAATGGATCGGTCGTATAAGTATTCTCGAAAGAATTGAAATATTGGGAGTCATAATCACCGTCCTTTCCTGTTTTTACATATGGCACAGAAGCTATCATATCGGATGGAAAATGATAATCCACCGTTTCATCCACCACGTTGAAAGGTTTCTTCGAACGGCTGACAAAACGATAAGCAATGCCATCATCGTATGCACGAAACTCTACATTCCAGTCTTTTTTAAACCGGAGAGTCAACTCATTATAATGGTCTCTTAATTCACCGGCACGATAGAAAGGAGAAGGAATCACCTGATCTACTTTTTTTCCGGAAGTGCCGGACAACTTCGCTTTCTCTCCCCAGACTTCTCCGTTATCCAATGTCATCGAAATCGGAGAAGGAGCAAGAATCTGCCGTCCGCTACAGTAGATGTCATAAGTCAGCTTATCACCAACGGTAATGGTTGTTTGAAGTTTCCCATCCGGAGAGTTTAAGGTAAACTGCTTTTGTGCCTGTACCGTAAGCGTACATGCGACAACACATAAGAATAATAAAATCTTCAGTTTTTTCATGGTTTTAATTATTTATCATTTAGCAATAAAACATTTCGTCTTTACATCCCGGCTATTTGTACCTATCATTATTTCAAATTCTCCCGGTTCATAAATATAGTGCAGTTCTGAATTATAGAATTTCAGATCGTCTTCCGTGATGACAAACTTCACATCACAGCTTTCTCCACTCTTCAGGAAGATGCGTTCAAACCCCTTCAGTTCCTTCACCGGACGGGCAACCTCCGCATAAATATCACGAAGATACAGTTGAACCGTCTCGTAGCCGTCGTAGTTTCCTTTGTTGGTTACAGTGACAGATGCCGTCAGTTCACCATTCTTAGGCAGTGTTTCCGAACTGATTTGTAAATCTCCATAAACAAAATCCGTATAACTCAAACCGAAGCCGAACGGATAAAGAGGTTCATTACTCTCGTCCAGATAATTGCTGGCATAACGATTGAATACACGATTGTCGGGATCAGGACGACCTGTGTTCAGATGATTGTAGAATAGCGGCAGTTGTCCTACTGAACGCGGGAAAGTAGTTGTCAGTTTGCCGCTTGGAGTTACTTTACCGAATAATACATCAGCAACCGCATCTCCCGTTTCACTACCGCCAAACCAGACATTCAATATGGAATGAACATTTGCATCTTCCCAATTCAGTACCAGAGGACGACCTGTGAACAGAAGCAGTACGACAGGTTTACCCGTCTTTAGCAAAGCTTTCAACAAATTCTGTTGAGCATCGGGGATTTCAAGATTGGTACGTGAAGCCGATTCACCGCTCATTTCCGCACATTCACCCAAAGCGGCAACAATAACGTCTGCACGTGAAGCCACACGTAAAGCCTCATCCAACAGTTTCCGGTTATCTTCGTGTTCAAGCGGGCGAATACCCGCAGCCGCTTTTTCCATTTCCGCATCCTCATACACGTTACTGCCTTTTGCATATAGTATTTCAGCTTTGTCACCCGCTGCCGAACGGATTCCTTCCAACAATGTTCCGTGACGGGAAGCAGTGCACGCCATGCTCCACATACCGCACATGTTGTTACGGGCGTCTGCCATCGGACCGACTAAGGCAATCTTGCCTTTTAAGCCTAAGGGAAGCAGATGATTTTCATTTTTTAGCAGAACAAATGTTTCAGATGCGATTGCACGTGCAGCAGAACGATGTTCGGCCGTATAAAGTTGCTCCTTGACACGCAAGGTATCGCCATATTTATACGGATTAGAGAACAGTCCCAATTTATATTTGGCTTCCAGCACACGGCGACAGGCTGTATTAATCTGATCTTCCATTATTTTCCCTTCTTTCAGCGATTCCTCCAACGTATTCAGGAAACCACAAGAAACCATATCCATATCCGTTCCGGCCTTTAAGGCTCGCACGGAGGCTTCTTTCAAGGGAGCAATGCCATGAGAAGCCATTTCTGCTATTGAATTATAGTCTGTTACGAGTAATCCACCGAAGCTCCATTCATCCCGGAGCAGATCGGTCAGCAACCATTTGTTGGCTGTGGCGGGAATACCGTCAATGATATTAAAAGAACTCATGACGCTGCCTACACCAGCATCAACGGCAGCTTTGTAAGGAGCCAGGTATTCATTATACATACGCAGGCGGCTCATATCCACCGTATTGTAATCACGTCCTGATTCGGACGCTCCATAAAGTGCGAAGTGTTTCACACAGGCAAGGATTTCATCATTTCCTTGCAGGCTGTTTCCCTGATAACCACGCACATATGCTCTGGCCATCAAGGAGCCCAAGTAAGGATCTTCTCCACTCCCTTCCGCAATACGTCCCCAACGGGCATCCCGACAGATATCAACCATCGGACTGAATGTCCAGTTGATGCCATCCGCACTGGCTTCAATGGCAGAGATACGTGCCATGCGTTCGATGGCCAGCGTGTCCCAACTACAGGAAAGCGCCAATGGGATCGGGAAAATCGTTTCATAACCGTGAATGACGTCCGCACCCACAAGCAAAGGTATTTTCAACCGACTTTCCTCCACTGCAAGACGTTGCAGAGCGTTGATTCTCCGGACACCTTTCACATTGAAGAAGCCGCCGATCTCCTGCTTACGGATCATATCGCTCAACTCTCCATTCATTACCGTACCTGTTACCATGTCGCCGCCCGAAGGTAGATTCAGTTGACCGAGTTTCTCATGGAGAGTCATTTTCCCCATAAGCTCCGTCACAAAACGATCCATCTCTGCCGCCTCATCGCGGCTGACATCCGAACATGAGCACCCTAATAATATGCCAAGCAAGACATAACACAATCTGGCTTTTTTCACTGTAATCATTTCGCAATATATAAAAAAATAGTCAAAGATTATCATTTTAATAAAGAAAGGCCGGTACTTCTACATTTCCGACCTTTCTATTTCTGTATAAAAATTCCTACTCTATAGTTTTGTAACGGTACACGTATTTGTATTCATATCCCACTTCAGATGATATACTCCATATTGGCTATCTATGTTATTAATTGTAGCTCCAAAATTAACATCATTCCCTCCGTCAGCATCATATCCCCATGCACGTCCAAAGGAGCCATCTGTTGAAATAATATTTACTTCGGAAGATTTGATAGCATAATACCAGGCTCCAGTCACATGTTTTCCCTGATAGAAAGCCACACATCCCCAATTAGCGTGAAAATAGAAGGTTGTTTCAAAGATTCCGTCACCTGTTTTAGCACAACAAAGATATTGCCCGGGAGTAGCAAATCCCCATCCGGTATCATCCACACTCAGATAACTCCATATACTACCGTCTGTTTTGGGATGCCCGAAACCATTTCCGGTAAGCCACATCGCATCCGGATAGTTTGTCTTGTCTGTTCTTTCTACATAAATAAATTCTCTATCCGAGCGATAACTGATGCGATAAGTTCCACTGACAGCTCTAAACTTATATTGTCCGTCGACCCGTTCGAAGAACTCCGGCTGAAGCATATATCCCAAATAGGAGAATCCTTCAAACGTAACTGTTTGCCCCTGTGTCAAAGCGAGTTCCACTTCCAATAAATCAGAGGCTCCGTTTGGCTGCATCAGTTTACCATTCACTTTAAATTCAAGTGATTTAACGTCGCCTTCGTTCATCTTATTGACTGCTGCAATAACCTTTTTATTGATGTCGATACGAAGACGATACACTCCGGGAGTAAAATCCTTACCAGGAATAAGGTCACCAGTAAAATGTCCATTGCCTATGCTACTCAAATTTGAAACCTGATAATGCTTATCCAGCAGATTAGCCGGTAACGGATCGAGTATCTGGGTTCCAATGCCTGTACCCCAGTCCGCACGCTTCTTAAAGAATAACAGATGAAAATCATTATCCAGAAATAAGGTTGTTTCGAAAATACCATCCCCCACTTTCACACACTGATAGGAGTCACCTGTATTGAATTGCCAACCATGAGCTGTTACGCTTTCAGCAGCCGGATGGCCGTATCCGCTTCCACAAGTCCACAGAGCATCGGGAAATTCCGACTGGATATTTTCAACATAAATCAATCTATTACCCGGATCATAGTATAGATTATATTCTCCACTCATTCCCCGGAAAACGGCTTGGTCTTCAGTAGCATTTTCAAAGAAATCAGGTTGAATCATTGCGCTGATATCACCGAAATTCTCAAAACTCAGTACATTTCCTTTTTGTAAATTCAGCTTCACTCCCAGAAAAGAAGGGACTCCGGGCAGAATACCCATTTCCTGACCATTAACAATGAAGTTCATGTCAGAAGACTACCCACTTTGCGGTTGCATGGAGAAGGTGCGAGTACCCATATCTATCGTCAAACGATAGATACCTGATTAGAATAACGGCCCCGCCACAAAATCACCGGAAGATAGTCCCTGAACCAATGTCGGCTTATCTAAAGTAAGGTCTTGAGCCCAAATCTCAATCTCTGGATGAGTGCCCCAGCCATGATGTCTGAAAAGTTTAAAACCAAAATTCTCTGCCAGATAGATTGATATTTCAAACACATTGTCTGACACACGGCAGCAAGTCATCCCATTATCGGGTGTATCCAGATTCCATGTAGCAGAAATGACTCTGCCAGCACCGGGATGTCCCAGATTAGCGCCTATCAGGTAGAGAGCGTCGGGATATTCTTTCTCCGGTTGTTCTACATAAAGCAATTCATTAGTCGCATCATAGATTAAATCATATTCCCCGGTTTCGCCTTTAAAACGTGCTTTCGTATCCGACATAAATTCCCAGAACTGGGGTTGTAAAGCAAACTCTAACGCGTCGAATCCTGTAAAATCGACTTCCGCCGCCTTTGTCAAATGAAGTTTTTTCCCTACATAATGAGTATAATATGTCTCGGTCATTTTTTCTCCGGCCACTGTGACCGGGTCTTGTGTTTTCCATTCAGGCCAGTTATCATATTTCTCCACACTGTCCGTACAGGATACAACGAAGACTGAAATAAGTAATAATATTACAATATAATAGTTCTTCATAATATATTTGTCCTTTTTATTTCTTGTAAGCCTTTAAAATAGCTTGATAAACCTTCTCATTCACTCGAACAATGCATCCGTGACGGGCATCGGGACCTTGAAAATAACATTCAGTCCAAGGACCGTCTATCGAAGAAGCTTTAAACATGTCATATTGCTTCGGATAGCGCTCTGCATAGAGAAAAAATCCTTCACCATCTACTGTAGGAACGAGTATAGGGGCCTCGTGCCACACACTTAATGAAGTAATCGGAGCTCCCGGATTGGTGTATGGTCCTGTCAATGTCTTCGACTTTGCCATACGAATCGTTTTAGCTACTTCCGGAGCATCTTCCGGCCAGCGTTCATCTTTGATGAGAGCACAATACTCATCACCCACTTTACGAATAATCACATCAATGGTTGCCATGTCTTCGTCACTACCCGTAAAATTGAACAAATGTTTCGGGTCGGTGAAAGTCTTGAAATCCGATGTCAAAATATAAAAGGTACGTTTCGTCTTCCATTCTGATGGCTCCCCGTCATTGCCTGTTTTACCGGCATGCCAGGTAATGATATATTGTCCACTAGTCTCGTCATAAAACATTTTTGGAGCTCCGTAATAGGTTTCTTCATTTTTATACCCCAAATCTGATATTTTATTAAATATAGACTTTTTCAATTTATCACTCTTCCAGATTACCAGATCAGAAGATGACCACAATATAGGTATCCCCGTGTTAGGCTGTACACCAATCATATAAAAGACACCGTCTTTCCCCTGGCAAATATCCGGATGGCCGCAATAGTCCGGCAACACGATTCGCTTTTTATTCAATGTTTCCCAATGAAACGCATCACGTGACACTGAATAAAATAAACGGGCATAATTTTCATCAGTCATATGAGCAAACAAGTATCCGCCATCAGTAGCTACCATCGGTTCTTTATTTTCTTGTATCGTATCGTCCGAACATCCCCATCCGGCAAATATCATTAGCATACATATTAGACAATTCATATATTTCATGTTATTTGTTATTTAATTGAATAAAAATCATTTTCTTAGATTCCACCAGCTGCATTTTTGTCTGTTTTCCAATCTGGTCTTTCATAGTTTTGGACGAGATTCTTGCCATTCTCCGCTGCTTGGTCTACGGCATAATTGGGTAGAGGCATATACTGCTTAGTAGGTACAGTACCTTTCATTCCGGCTGTCTCACGTGCATAACGATTGAAACGAATCAAATCAATCTTACGACATCCTTCATAAAATAGTTCGTGTCCACGCTCTTTCAGTATGGCAGTCAGAAATGCATCTGCAGATGATATATCGTCAGATGATAAATTACCTAGTCCGGCACGATTACGTACCTCATTCACTGCTGATATCGCACTTGCTGTGGGTGCTGCTTTCGATAGGCGAACTTCCGCCTCGGCATACATCAGCAACACATCCGCCCACCGAGCCAAAGGAATATCCGTTCCCTGAAAAGTGCCAGGCGTTTCCACTGGAAATTTATTGCAGATAAACCCATCCCATTTCACCCCAATATCATTTTTTGTCACCTTTATTCCATCTTTTGTCCAGTATTCTGTAAGGATGGCCTCTTTGCGTAAGTCGTCCTTTTCAAAAGTGTTATAGAACTTAGGAGCTACATTGTAAAAAGCATTCCAACCGCCATTTTGTGGATAGAAAGGAGTACGGTTTCCTGTCGGGTCCATTGCAGATGCTTCATTAGGAACCACCAGCCAAGAAAGAACATTCGCATTTCCGTTCTTGGGATTTCCATCAGCATTTGGATCACAACTCACTGCCATTATAATTTCGTTATTAAATTTATTGGCATTTTTAAACAGGTCTGTATATGGATTGCTTCCCGATTTAAACAAGGAATATTTTCCTTTCAAAGCCTCATACATATCCAACGCTTTTTGATAGTAACCATCCATATATCCTCCTTCATTCAGGCAATGACGCATCAGACAGAAACGAGCGTAATCACGAGTATACCGTCCCTTCTCCAACGTAGTTTCCGGAGCATTATTGGCAGCAAAATCCAAATCGTCTGTGATCCATTCGCACATTTCGGTCAATGTGGGGCGAACCGTATTTCCCAATGCTTCTTCATTAAACACATCCTCCGGATTGATTATCACCGGCACCGGACCATAAATATGCATTAAGTAGTAAAGCATCATCCCCCGGCACAGACGGGCTTCTCCCAACAGACTATTCTTTTTTTCTTTAGACAGTACGTCTTCAGAAGCTTTTTCCAACGTACCAATAATCTCTGTAAAACGAGTTACCTCTGCCGTTTTAGGAAAATGATTCAGGTTATTGGCATCGTCTACCCAACCTCTCCAATAATAATAACAATTTTCATAATTAGCCTGAGAAAGGCGGAGCCATTCATCACTACATTTCACTACGGCCGGTGCCATTATATCCGACGTAGAGTCGAACATACGAATATTGCCCCCGGTAGCGATATAGAAACCATGCTGTCCTGTGCCACTGTTGATCTGATAGGTAAATACCGATGTGAACGGAATATAACAAGTCATCATATAAGAAACATATTCATCTTCTGTGGACGGATATTTTCCCTGTATGAGATCGCCATAGATATGTGCATCGAAATTATTCTCACAACTTCCAAACAGAAGAAATAAGGAAGACAGTATTGGAAATAATATTTTCTTTTTCATCATATTTCTACATTTTATATCAATTAGAATGAAATTTTCGCACCAAAAGAATAAACTCTCAATTGAGGATATTGTCCGTGACCAAGATTACCAGCGGCTGTTGTAATTTCCGGATCGTCGCCTTCGAACTTGGTCAATGTGAATGGATTCTGGAAATCGACAAAGAGACGAATAGTCTGCACATTTCCCTTCAGGAAAGCTAGTTTCCTTGTATCCCAGTTATATCCCAGCGTTATGTTTCTAACTCTCAAAAACGAGGCTTTTTCCCAAAATGTATTGATAGGAGCGTTTTCGGGCAGTGCTACGGATTTACTGGAAGCAATTCCCGGGACTGTGCCATTCGGATTGGTCTGTGAGTTCCAAATAGCATAGGCGTAATCTGTAGGATTGCTGGCCAATGTACCGCTTGCTAAATTGGCAGCGGAACAATTACTGGCGTGGGTTGAATTAAATTTCTTCACGCCCAACTGTCCATACATATAGATGTCCAAATCGAAATTCTTATAAGTAAAAGTATTGCCAAAACCATAATAGACTTTAGGCAACGTATTGTCCATATAAATATCATCGATATCTATTTTGCCATCTCCATTGCGGTCATCAATAATAGGATATCCGGGCAGTTGTGCTTCACGAGGCAATGAGCGTTGAGAATCGGGCATGTTGCTTCTATCCTCATTGATGACACCAACCGTCTTGTAATAGTAGTAAGCACTCATCGGCTCATTCTCCCGTTTCTGGTATTTCTTATAATCGAAATTCGGCATCCGTTCGATCCAATATGCATTATAATGAGACAATGCCAGTGAAGAGGTCCATTTAAAATTCGGTGTCTGGATATTCAAGGTGTTTAAGGATAATTCCACACCTGTCCGTTTATAATGTCCGCCATTTATAGGGCGATAACCGTACATATTCAATAAAGAGGTAGGAGCTGTGCCCAACAGGTTAGTCACATCATTCCGAAAGAAATCAAGGCTTCCCCATATTTTATCTTTCAAGATTGAAAAATCCAATCCTATGTTTTTCATCGCTGTCTTTTGCCAGGTCACATCCGAGTAGTTGGCACTTTGCAATGCATAAGGTACATAAGTAACACCACTATTGGAAAACTTAACGTCTTCACGGGAGATACCGATAATACCATATAAGGATGTTCCAAGATTGTCGCTACCCGTCACACCATAACTGGCACGAACTTTTAATAGATTCAACCAGGAAAGGTGTTGCATAAACGATTCATTAGACATTTTCCAGGCTACCGAGGCAGAAGGGAAAAGCGAATATTTTTTATCCGGGAAGAACTTATCTGTTCCATCCCGCCGTAAAGTGCCCGTTAATACATAACGGTCCAACACATCAAAAGAGGCACGAAGGAATTGAGAACGTTTCTCATTTTCATATTTATATGAAGTAGGAGAGAAAGGCCCATCCGCAGCAGCCAGATTGCTATCATTAATCATATCATTTGCATTTTGGTAAGAGACGGTCATCCCGGTTCCCTTGTCTAAATAGCGTCCCATACCTGCCACAGCATTTACGTCTATCATATTCCAGAACTTATGGCGGAAAGAAAGAGTGCCTTCCATTGTTTCATACTGCCGTTCATTATATCCAAGACTCCCTCTTGATTTACGAACAAGTCCCCAATAAACGTCTTTAGGAATATAGGCAGAGCGTTTACCATTTTCTTTATTCACGCCATATAACAACTTAGCCGACAACATATCTTTGATAATATCAATGTCAAGAGCAAAGTTCACATAGTAGCTACTTTGTTTAGATCCATCACGGATTTGCAATGCAGCCAGTGGGTTCGGTTCCCTGCCGAATATGGTATATTCTCCCATATTATCATATATAGCGAGATAAGGAGCATAATTCATCGCTGTATAAAGAGATCCCGCTGCCGAGTTTCCTTGATTACCGGTATCTCCTCCTACTGTAGAATTACTGTATTTATTATGATTCAAATTCGCTATGGTCGTTAACTTCAAGAAGCTGAACAACTGTGCGGAAATATTAGTCCGCAAAGAGTATCGCTGCATCCCGGCATTACGAACCACTCCATCTTCGTCGTAATAGTTTAATCCTAAATAATAACGGAGTGTTTTTGAACCGCCACTAATAGTCAAGTTCTGATTATTGACTTGTCCTGTCTTCAACACATAACTCAACCAGTCGGTTGTAGTTGCATTCGCTATTTGCTCGGATGTGAATACCGGAGTCCATTTACCGTCATATCCCACATTTCCATAAGGATATTGCTCATTAATAAACAGATAGTTTTCTTTTCCGAATAAATTGACCATATTCATGTATTCTTGTGAATTCAAGCGATTCATGCCGTAAGAATAACGCTTCTGAACAGAATAGCTCCCTTCATAAGTAATGCGTGGCTTTCCTTCTACACCTTTTTTGGTTGTAATCAGGATAACACCATCAGCCGCACCAATACCATAAATAGCTGCAGAAGCATCTTTCAGTACTTCAATAGATTCTATATCGCTAGGATTCAGACCTGCCAAAGCTGCACGCTTAACGCCATCCGGCAATCCGGTTTCACCACTCCCGACTTCTAAAGAAGAATTTGGCATCACTACTCCATCCACAACATAAATAGGATTTCCACCACCACGAATAGAAATATTAATTTCACCTCCGGGTTGAGTGCTATTTACCGTAGCCTGTAATCCTGCCGCACGTCCCAATAACATACTGGCTACACTGCTATTGGCAGCTTTCGATATTTTTTCAGTCTTTACGGTTGCAATAGCTGTGGTTAGGTTTTTGCGGGAGGTGGTACCGTATCCAACTACTACCACTTCATCCAGCACCTGCTGATCTTCGATTAAGGTAATCGCTAAAGTTGTCCGGTCGCCTACTTTCACTTCTTGTGGCTGATAACCGATATAGGAAACTTCCAATATTGCTCCCGGTGATACTTCCAAAGTAAAATTCGCATCCAAATCGGTCGCAGTTCCATTCACATCTCCCTTTTCCTTTACAGTAGCACCGATAATAGGCTCACCATTCAGATCATTCACCACACCTGTGATTTTCCGCTTCTTATCGCCTTTCACAACTTTCGGACGGGGTTGTCCTTTTTGAACAATAATGTTCTTTCCTTTCACTTCATAAACAACGTTTTGTCCGTACAAAATCTGATCGATAGCCTCATTCAACTGCTCTGCCTTTACACTGACAATTTTCTTTGTATCCAGATCTCCCACTTTATATACGAAGGAATATCCGCTTTTATTCTTCAGTTGCGTCATTGCTTCTTTCACTGAAACATTATTCATTTTCAATGAAACGGCCTGGGCTAGCATTGCTATGTTAAGGCAAAAGAGAGCCACGACCATTAATATGGCCTTCTTCCTGTAATTCATAAAATAAACAAATTATTTAATTAAAACTTGAATAACTCGTTTTAAAAGAGATGTATTTTGCTAACTTTGCAATATCTCTTTTGAAAACATGTTCACTCTTGAGGGTTGTTGAAAGAAGAGATCAGGAGCCGGAAGATGTTCGAGATCTTCCGGTTTTATTTTTTCTCTCCTTAATAAACTAAAGGCTATTCTGTATTATATTCCTCCTTCATATTCTTCAATTTCTAAGGTTAAACAATCATAGTATTATAAATCTCTGGTAACCGGTTAATAGATAGTTATATTGCGTTCTTCAATCTTATATTGTATTTTCTCCGTAGATGCCAATGCTTCCAGTACTTCCTGAATACTTTGTTCACGGCGAACAAAATTACCGTAGAACCGGAAGGTATTTAAAGAATCATTGGCTATGCGGATAGTTACATTGTAGCTACGTTCCAATTCTTTCACGATGTCCGGCAAAAGTTCTTCATCAAAAAACAAATAGCCGCCTGTCCATTGTGAGGCATTGGAGGCTGTGACTGTTTCTACTGTCATCAGTCCGTTCGTTTTGTTTAATATCGCTCTTTCGTCAGGGGCAAGAACTGCTTCTTTCTCTTTTTTCAGTAAATTATTCAGTTCTACTTTTCCTTCCAATAAAGATACTACGACTTCATGATCTTCCGGATAATCACGGAAATTAAATTTAGTTCCCAGTACTTGCAATTGCAAATCTTTAGTCTTTACAAAGAAAGGAAGCTTTTCATTTCTCCGGACTTCAAAATATCCCTCACCTTCCAGTTCGATCATACGGTTATCTACCCCGAAACCTTGTGAATAAGTCATTCGTGAACCGGCATTCAGCCATACCAATGTACCGTCCGGCAAATAGAGTTTCGTCCTCGACCCTAAAGGAGCTTCTACGGAGATATCGGCAAATGTGTCTTTTACATCCACACCTCCCTGCCAATAAGAGAAACAGCCGACTGCAAGTATGACTGTGACAATCGCTGCATAACGCCACAAAGCCGACAGACGGAATCCCCGACGGGAAGTTTTCTCCACTTCTTTCTGACTTTCGATACGATTCTTAAATGTATGGAAGGCCTTATCTTTATTGTATTTCAACGCAGCTTCACGGCTCACGGCAGAAAACCAGACTTCCCGCTGCTGAATAAAGTAATTTTCATTTTCAGTTGATGCAGCGATCCATGCTTTCAGCTCGGCTAAAGCACTTTTGTCCAAACCTTCTGTGAGATAGGTGACGATCAATTCATCCATATGTTTCTTTTCTTCTTCCATATTTCTGCGTTCTATAAAGGAGACAGTAGATTTTTAATTGAGGGTAGTCAGAAAATGACTTTTTTTCGTTTTTATCCGAAAAAAAATAAAAGCAGAGTAATCAGGTATTTACTTAGATTCGTTTGTAAAGATGCTAATGCATTCTTTATATGATATTTAACCGTATTGACAGAGATGCCTAACTCTTGAGAAATTTCTTCGTATGATTTTCCTTCAAAACGACTTTTATCGAATACGCGACGACATTCGTTCGGCAATTTATCTATGGCTTTATATATTTCTTCTTCCAGTTCGCGCTCCAACAATGTACCTAACGGATGCGAATCGGACACCATGATTTTATCATCTGTTATCTCATCGGGCATAAGACATGAGAATGAGATCTCCCGCTTTTCCCATTCTGAATTAAGATAGTTGATACAACGATTACGGACAGCTCTCAACAAATAGCTACGGATAGAAACGGAAATCTCCAGTGTTTCACGAATCTCCCATAAATGAAAAATGGTATCTCCGACAATGGTTTCCGCCAGAAACTGGTCTTTTACATAGCCATTGGCAATATGGCACAGTAGGGCATAGTGACGGTCATAGATGTATTGATAGGCGTCTTCGTTGCCTATCTTCAACTGCTCTACTATTAAAGTTTCAGTGTGCTCCATGAATGTATTAGTCGAGTTAATGGCACAAATTTAGAGAAATATTCGAATTAAAAGCAAAATTAATAAGAAAACCCTCCAAAGAGTTTCTTCTCCGGAGGGTTTAACATATCATTTAATATGATTCGTTTATCAATACAGTAGTTACACTTTCCTTTCCTAAATAAAATGCCTTTGCTTTTATCAGTGGAGCATTGCATGCTATCGGAGTTTGCCATTCTACAGAACTTTCCGTAGGTTCACTACCATCGGTTGTGTACCGGATTACCGCATTGGGAATGGCAGTATTAGCCAGTAATAATCCATCCCTTATCATAATACCGGGAGGAGACACACGGAAATTTATTCCTCGCTTTGCCAAACGTGGCAATTCATAATCTACAATACCAGCATTATACTTACGCTTAGCATCCATATATATTTTGCCATCCGGCGATAATGCCCACGATGGTTGAGCATTCCAAGCACGTTCTGCCAATCCGAAGACTTTTGGGAAGAGATAATATTCTATCTGTTCAAGACTGCGGATTGTCTCTGACCAGATTTGCCCGGACAGACCTTTGATATTCTGATAGCCTTCCTTCGTTAAGGGCTGTTTACCGTTTGAGGCTGTTTTCACATCAACAGATTCACCTTTCAAATTCCGCCGCAAAGACTTATAAATATCAAAAGGCAACATATCAAACGTCACATATTCATCTACATAACCGCCCCAACGTAATCCCGGTTCTTCCACATGATAGCAATATGCCATATCAAGATAAAAGTTACCCACATTACAAAGTATAATCGGATAGCCCGCATTGGCTAACTTATACGGGACTTCATCTCCACCCTGTTCCGGAATGGTATTCCAGCAATAATTTAGCACCTTACTGTTTCTGAAATGTTCGTTCACGGTATTATCCGGATTCATAACTATGTCTTGCCATCCGACTGCCTGTATGCTACGTTTGTCCAACATTTCCAATATTTGTTCCAGAAAATAATCTTTCAAATCCCGTATATTGGTCAGTTCGTTCTCTTGCATAAAAGTACGGCAGATAGAAGAACCTTCCCAAATACCTTCCGGTACTTCATCTCCCCCCACATGGAAAGCTGTCAGTTCTACTCCTGCATCCTGATACATCCGTACAATTTCATCAATCACTTTTTCAAGAAAATGATAAGTGGAAGGCATGGCAACATTGATAACATTATCAGTGAAATTTTGTGCCGACAGATATTGGGAAGTATCCGCAAAATCAATCAAAAGATATTCTTCCGCTTTCGGCCGATCCGTATCTATGTATTTTTGATAACGGGCATTCATGGCTTTAATCGCTGCTCGGGAATGTCCGGGAATGTCTATTTCAGGAATAATTCTGATATGTCTTTCTTTCGCATATTTCAGAATATCCATGAAGTCACTTCGTGAATAATATCCATTGGCCAATGAAGTAGTATCTGTCTCATTCCATCCCCAAGCATACGCAGGATAAAGACATGTCTGTTCATCTGTAGTATGTCCTCTACGAGAAGCGATTTCTGTCAATTCCTCCAATCCGGGTATTTCCACACGCCAAGCCTCATCGTCACTCAAATGCAAATGTAGTACATTCATCTTATAGAATGACAATATATCGATCAATTTCAGCAGATCCGCTTTCTTTGTAAAGTTACGGGCTACATCCAACATAATTCCCCGATGCTCCATGTCCGGATAATCGGTAATATGAAGATTAGGAAGCGGAGCAGAAGTTAGTTCCATGTTATCTAATAAGGCAAGCAATGTTTGACAAGCATTAAATATGCCATGTGCATCATTAGCTTTCAGAGTCAACCGGTTATTCTTTATCACGATTTCGTAATACTCATCAGGATATTGACTGGGAACAGGAACCTCCATTTTCTTCAATTCAATGATTGTTTGTTCATCCTCATCAGAAACGCTGCATCTTAATAATGAAGTCAATTGACTTTTCAATAAAAGAGCTTCCTCTTTAAATGTATCATCAAACTTCAAACAAACCTTTTGAGAGAAAGAAGAAACACCGCCCGTCTTTTCCACTTTTTTAGGAGCAGGAAAAAGAGAAAGCATATCACAATCTACCGGTTTACTGAAATCATCATTCTGCTTATAGAAATAATTTCCACCTGCATAGGGAAAACTATTCTTCGAACGAACCCATTGAGCATTGGGCGTAAACAGTCCGATCTCAATCGGAATATTTTGCGGCTGCAACATTTTCCCATTTTCATCGGTAGCTACAATATAAGCCCCTTCAGGAACCGAAGATACATTAATCACATTTCCTTCGCTCAATATGGTAAAAGTGATTGTTTCACCCGGTGCCAATGCCTGATAGTGTTCAGTAGGATACATCTTATAATAAGTCGAACCAATACATTCTATTTCCAACGGGGCATTAATAGGTTGCTGATAATAAATTGGTGTCTGATTAAAATAGATCACCCAATTATCAGCCAAGGATTTATTCCCGTTATTCGTTAAACAGAATGTATTCTTAAAATATCTGGCTTCCACACTATCTTTTTCCAGTTTCCATGTTAAAGAGAGCTGTGAGGAAAGGGGCTGTTTACCAGCCCCACAACCAAACAAGCATATCCCCAACATCATTATCCATATATTCCTCATAGTTATCATAAGGGAATTATTTAGTTAATGAACGAATACATTCCACTTCTTCTGTTGAATAAGGTGTCCCATCGCTACGGAAAATATCATGAAACCACAAGGAAGGTTCAGTTACATCAGGCAACGGAGTATCCCATGCAAAGATCGTATTTGTTTTTCCGGCTACAAGTCCCCAGTTTATTGCACCGATATTTTCTTTCTTTAGCATTGGCATAATATCTTGGAAAGTACTATTTTGAGTACGTGCCATATATTCCGTGCAAATCATCGGACGGCCATATTGCTTCAATGTGTCAATGAGCCGTTGATGCGAATCCAGACCTTCATACGTATGATAGGTTATCACATCCGAGTTTTCCAACTGAAACTTATTCAGATTAGTCAAACTCATATCCCAGACTCCGGCCGACAAGGGTTGCGACGGGTTAACTGTTCGTCCCCACGTAAATATATTCTGCAATAACGGCAGACTTCTTTCACCGTATCTATATCCGCCCGAACCACCGGGCTCATTATATAAATCCCACAACACAATTCTCTTATCATCCTTAAAAGTGGTAAGAATGTCTTTCACATAATTCTCCAAGACCGGAAGTATCACTGCCGGATCACCTTTATAATACAAATCTCCCGGATCACGCGCCCATCCCGAATTGTGTACTCCCGGCTGTGGTTCCGGCTGTTTACCAGCCTGATATACAGGATTCCAGCAATCATCCAGGAAGACGAAGATGGTAGAGATATGATGCTTGTCGGCAATAGTAAGGTATTCATTAATACGTTTCTTAAAACCTTCCTTATCCGTTTTCCAAACTAGATGGTGCAAATATACACGCATACAGTTCATTCCGATATCTTCTGCCCAGCCTAGTTCACGGTCAATAGTCACCGGATCAAAAGTATCAGCCTGCCACATCTCCAATTGGTTGATTGCCGTGCTCGGAATAAAATCACACCCACGAAGCCATCCCCATTGCTGATACCATTCATTAGCCTGCTCTTTCGTCCAGACTTCACGAACAGAGACTGTTTTCTGACTGCAGGCAATTAACATAATGCTAATAAAAAATGAGAGTAATATCTTTTTCATAATCGAATTTTACTTTATCTAATTAGAAACCTTTATTCATTTTCTCCATGTAAATATAACCATATCCCCCGGTTCAACCGCTATCGTAGAACCATCCGGACTTACAGTTGAGCCATCCTTCAGCACTCTGCTAACAGAACCATCCACATCAATTGCCAGATTCATCACATTACGAAAGTCTTTATTTACAACTACAAGATATTGGTTACTACCTTTCTCCAAGAAAGAGACAACAGCACCGGTATCACTCGTAGTCAATGATTTTATAGGAGTCGGCAGACTTCCCAAAGCTGTCGTTCCTTCCGGTATTTCACTTCCGGTATGAGATACTGAAATTACTTGTGCTCCCAAGAATATACCCGCAAGTTGTTGTACTTCCTGATTAACAGTCTTGACCAAATTATAAACTTCGGTCGGTTCGTCATGTTGAAGTCCGCGATAGGTAAAATACTGGATTGCCTGCGCACCATAAGCCAAATCACTGAAGACTTGTAATCTCAACTCGGGCAATGTCGGTATCTTATAAAAATGAGTTTCATCAAGCTTGTGGGAAAGTGCAAGTGCAAATGCCCAGAACGGCTTATTATTCTCTTTAGCAGCAGCCGATATTTCTTCCAGATTCCGATACCAGTCCGGACGGACAATGCTGGGAGCACCATTTATAGATACAATAGGATAATTGTCAAACGAAATAAATGGAACAGGAACTTGTTCTATAAACGACTTTATATTTTCAGAATAAAGTTCTTTCCCCCATGCCCAATTGGGGTATAAATTTATATAACAAGGATGATGGCTGTCGATGGTTTTAATCTTCTTCACCAATTCGCCCAAGCCCGGCAAATCATTCACTTCCGGTTCATCCTTCAAATGGTAGGCATACAAAGCCGGATGATTCATCATCGCTTTTACGACCTCTTCGGCAGTACCAACAGACAAGAGGTCCTTACAAGAAGTTATCATTTTCACTCCGGTCTTCTGTGCGGCGTCAAGCACCTTCAATGTTGTTTCCAAATCATCATACCATCCCAGATAAATATTAATGCCGGATGCTTTCATCACCGGGAATTTCTCCAGCGACTTATCTGCTTCCACTCCGGTCCATGCTATAATCGGAAACTCTCCATCAGTTGTAGGAATATAAGAATTACCCTGCATGATCTCAATTTCCTGTGTCTTCACTCCGTTAGGCACCACACGGAATACAGCTGTACGTCCGGTTCCTGTATTTGCATTTGCAGTAATTGTCACAGTTCCGTTTCCACTCCCTTTGGCCGGTGAGATGGTAACCCAAGACTGATCCGTCTCGTTTACAAATTTCCATTCCGTATTAGACTTTATCGAATAAACCTCCGTAAAACCGTCATTACCGATCTGTAACTTCTCCAAATTTCCGGAAATAGAAAAAGAGGCTTTCTCCGGGTCCATCGAACAGGACATCAATACCATTGGCAACATTGAAAAAAAGAATGCGACCAGTAATTTCTTACTATATGTTTTCATTGATATATACATAATTCTATTAAATATTAAATTAAAGACTATTAATCTTGACCCCCTCTTAATTATAAGGAGTCAATCGTATCACTTCTTTGGCTTTATCAATATGTATCGTATAAAGTCCGGCTTTAAAATCAGGACCGGGAATCAGATCGCCAGGGGCACTTCTCGTAATCAGGTTAGCAGGTTCAACCGTATACAGATTCTTCGTGTCCTCCTCTTGTGCCCAACCATATCCTCTAAAGAACTTAAATCCCATAGTCTGGTCGATATACACAACTGCTTCAAAAGCACTTGCACCTACCTTCTTAAAGAAGAACCATTGGTGAGGATATGCGAAATCCCAAGCAAGTGTAGCCACATAAGGTTCACGCGGGAATCCAACTCCAGTACCAACAATATACATCACTTCCGGATAAAAGACATCCCGCGGCCGCTCCATATACATAAAACCGTTTGATGTATTATATTTCAAATTATAAAGTACCGACGGACCATCGAATTTTGCTTTGCTTCCTGAAACATCTTTAAAGAATTCCGGCCGGAGCATGTTAGTGACATCACTACCAAAACCTATAAAATTAATCTTGGCACTTTCCACCAGCTGAACATCCAACTGGACATATCCTCCTCCCACATCAAAGAAGCGGGACTTATCAATATCAATGCTGTATGTCAAAGTCTTATCAGTCAGAAAACTCAACATATCAAAAGTGATATTCTCCAATGTATAACTCCCTACCTTAGGAGTCGGAATCGATGTAGCTGCATCATCAGTCACAATCGCGATCTTATCGTCTGAATATCCCCATACCAAACCGGAATAATCAGGTTTATTGTTTATTATCTTTTCGGCAACTTTAAAATGGTCGCCAATCCCTGCCAAATCCGCCGCACTCGTCCGGAAACTATAATCCGTTTCATTCTGACTCTCCTTGTCCATTTCATACACATTTCCCAAATCATCAACAAGGTATAATTTGGAAGGTGTTTCCGGACGGGTTACCGCCACACTTGCGGCCTCATCCAAAGTCAGGGTCGATTCATTGCCACCTAAATCGTTTACAGCCTTTATAGTTACCACAGGACGTCCATTCTGGAAACCGGCAACAAAAGGTAAAGTAGCTTCCTCTTCAATAACCGTAGAACGCCCACTCAATCCTTTAGACAAATTCAAGATTTCGGCCCCATCCATTGTCACTAATAATTGGAATGAAACCAAATCATTATATTCATCACTGATCTGTGCGGTGAACTTCACTTTATCACCAGCCGCCACAACCGTTTCACCATTCACGCCCCGCAATACGGCATTTTCTATTTTAGGTTTTGAAGGTGTAGGCCACTCCGGCCATTCACTTGGCTTACTAACATCATCTTTTGCACACGAAAGGAGCAATAACGACGACATGAATAATACATATATCTTTTTCATTTTTCTAAAGATCTCTAGTTTAACAATAATGAATGATGACATTAATTGCGAGCTGCCGCAAGATCCGCTTTCCATCCCTCACGTTCAAATGTCTGTACCAACACTTTTCCATAAGATTCCGAAGCTTGTTGAACCGCGTAATTAGGAATAGGCACATATTGATGTGTAGGAGCCACTCCTTTGATCTTCGCTGTACGTTGCGCATACTGATTAAAACGGATGAGATCTATTTTACGCATCCCTTCATACAACATTTCATGTCCTCTTTCCGTAAGTAAAGCATCTAGGAAGGCTTCAACATTCGCTGTTGCCGATGACGGAAGATCTCCCAGTCCGGCACGCTTACGCACCTCATTGACCGCAGCAATAGCATCAGCGGACGGAGCTGCATTGTTTTTACGTACTTCGGCTTCCGCATACATGAGCAATACATCTGCCCAACGGGCTAACGGTATATCAGTCCCCTGAAAAGCCGTGGCCGTTTCAACCGGGAATTTATTAATTATAAATCCGTCCCATGTGGTTGTATTCCGGTCAATCCAAGTTCCGGCAGTCGTATAATATTTGGTAAGGATCACTTCACGACGTTTATCCAAAGGATCATACGTATCCCAAAATTTCGGAGACACGTTGAAGGTTTGTCCCCATCCCTGCCCTTGCAAGTAGAAAGGAGTCGGATTTCCCTGATCGTCCACTCTGGCTGCATTATCGGGAGTAGCGAGCATCATCAGCGGGTTAAAGTTACCGGACTTATTCGTACCGTCCGCCGTTTCATCACAGCTGACAGCCATAATCACTTCCGAATTGAAGTTATTGGCATTTTTAAATTGCTCAATATAAGGATTATCCCCTTTCTTGAAAAGACTATACCGCCCCTTCAACTCATTATACATATCAATTGCTTTCTGATAATAACCAGACATATAATAGCCTTCATTCAAGCAATGCCGCATGATGCATACACGTGCATAGTCTTTATTGTAACGTCCCTGTTCTGGCTGTGTATCTGCAATATACTGATAAGCATAATCAAAATCAGCCATAATCCACTCCGTCATTTGCTGTAATGTCGGACGTACCAGATTTTCCAGCTTTGAAGGATTAATCAGATCGTCCGGATCGACAATCAAAGGAACAGGACCATATACATGCAATAAATAATACATCATCAATCCCCGACAAAGACGGGCCTCGGCAATAAACTCCCTTTTACGCTCTTCGGAGACCACTTCGGTAGAAGCCTTCTCCAAAGTTCCAATCACATTGGTGAAGTAGGAAATCTCACTTACTTTCGGAAAATGATTCGGCCTTTCATCACTTAACGTACCACTCGTATAATAGACACACTGACTGAAATCGGCTTTGGAAAGAAAGTAGTATCCGCCTCCCCAACCATTATTCCACACAGCCATTTCATCTGTCGGATAATCAAAGAACTTCAGTACACCTCCGGCAGGGATATACCAACCGTGCTGATTACCACTTGTTCCAGCACCGATCCAATAGGTCCATGTTGTCGTAAAAGGCATATAGCAGGTCATCATAAATGATTCGTATTCGGCTTCAGTCACCGGATAATTAGAAACATTCAACGTGCCATACATCTTCGGATCAAAATTATCCTCACAACTGCACATGATAAATGCAATCATGACAAACACCTTAAATAATTTATTCTTATTCATATTTTCAATCTTTTCTTTCGTTACAGGTTTTCTTAGAAACATATTTTTGCTCCGAAGGAGTATGTTCTCGTCATCGGATACTCCGCTTTGGAGCCGTCACCCCCCGTCTTTATTTCAGGATCGACACCTACAAACTTGGTAAAAGTAAACGGATTCTGACAGTCGATAAAAACTCTGATAGAACTCACATAATCACCCACTCTTCCCAGCTTCTTTCCTGAAAGGTTGTATCCTAAAGTGATATTCCTGATACGTACGAACGAAGCATTCTGATAATCTTCCTCAAAACCTACGTTACCAGGCAAAGCGACAGCCTTTGTTGAAGCGATACCACGACGGTTTCCATTCTGATTGGTTTGAGAATTCCAGATAGTATATACATATTTGTTCGAATTCTTGGGACTCGTGTAATACACATCTCCGACAAGTGCCCAACGATATGCATAGTTATAGCGTGTACGTCCGAATTGTCCATACATAAATACATCCAGATCAAAATCTTTGTATACAAATGTATTTCCAAAGCCTATGTGAATTTTTGGAAGTGTATTCCGCATCTTTACATCATCAATCGTTATTTTATTATCCCCATTTGCATCCTTAATAATCGGATAACCGGGCTGTTGCGCATCTACCGGCAAAGATTTTTGCGATTCGGGCATATTACTTTTATCTATGTTGATAACGCCTTCCGTTTCATAGTAATAATAAGCATTCACCGGTTCGTTCTTACGGATTCGATATTCTTCATAATAATAATTGGGCATCCGTTCTTTCCAAACAGCATTATGATGTGATAAGGTCAATTGTGAGGTCCACTTAAACACACGGGGGATTTCAAAGTTAAGTGAGTTAATAGTCGCATCCCATCCGTAACGTACATAATGTCCATAATTCATCGGGACGGAAGATGTCATACTAAGCGGAGAGGCAGAGTCATATCCCAGCAAGTTGGTTACATCATTGCGGAACATATCAAAACTTCCCCAGATTCTATCTTTTAAAACAGAAAAGTCTACACCTATATTTTTCATGGTAGTCTTTTCCCAAGTAACATTCGGGTAATCAGGACCGCTAAGCAGATAGGGTACATAAGTCACTGAATTGTTGGAAAACTTGATATATTGGGCTGCCAGACTGAAAGTGCCATAAAGCGAACTACCCAGATTATCATTACCTGTCTGTCCATAACTACCACGAATCTTCAACTGGTCAATCCATGATATATGCTTCATAAACGGCTCGTTAGATAATTTCCAGGCCAATGATACTGAAGGGAAATAGGCATATTTCTTTCCCGGGAAAAACTTATCCGTTCCATCGCGGCGAATAGTAGCGGCAACTACATATCTGTCGAGCACATCCACACTTGCCCTGGCAAATTGAGAACGACGTTCATCGGCTGCTCTGAAAGAAGTCGGGTAGAAAGCGCCTTCCGCAGCTTCCACCTTATCAGCAGCAATGTGATCGTTAATCTGTTCGTAGTCAAGTTCAAGACCATTTGAATCGTTCGTATACCTTCCCATACCGACTACGGCATCGACACGTAACAAATCTCCAAACTGCTTTTTGAAAGTCAACGTGCCTTCCATAGTTTGGTTTCTACGTTCAACATATCCCAAATGCCCTCTTGATTTATACATGTCCATAAAATATATATCAGAAGGAACATACAAGTTACGGTTAGCATTTTCCTTATTGATACCATACATCAAGCGGAAAGACAACATATCCTTGATTATATCCACATCGGCAGCAAAATTTAGATAATAACCGCTTGTTTTAGTCCGGTCACTAACTTTTATCATTTCGGCCGGGTTAGGGTAATTTGAATATAAGGTAGGTTTTCCGTCCTCACCTCTGATCGGTAAATAAGAAGGATAGGTTAAAGCCGATTGTATGGCATCATACCCATTTCCACCCCCACCGCCACCGGAAGTTGAGTTTGTATATTCATTCTCATTTACATTGACAATTGCTGTCAACTTAAGAAATGGAAGCAATTGTGAAGATATGTTTGTCCGAAGAGCATAACGTTCCATAGCGGAGTTTTCTACCGTACCTTCCTGTTTGTAGTAATTTCCGGACAGATAATATTTCAGCAGTTTAGAACCGCCCGTAATTGTGATATTATGATTATTGATGCTACCATCCTTTAATACACAATCCAGCCAGTCTGTTGTTTGAGCGGCAGCTATCTGTTGAGGTGAGAATTGAGGTACCCATTTATTATCAAAAGGTTTATCACCATAAGGATACATACCGTTCGTAAATAAATAGTTTTCTTTATTGAAAATGTTGGCAACATTCATGTATTCTTCCCCACTCAAAGGTTCCAGATACGGATAGTTTTTCACGATAGAATAATTTCCTTCATAAGTGATTTGGGGACGAGTTTCAGTACCTTTCTTTGTAGTGATCAATACGACCCCATTGGCTGCACCAATTCCATAAATGGAGGCAGATGCATCCTTTAACACTTCGATAGATTCAATATCGGCAGGATTAAGTCCGGCCAATCCCGAACGATTGATAGAGTTGGGCATAACCTGATTTCCGTTTCCAACCTCTAAAGAAGTGGAAGGCATCATTACTCCATCCACTATAAAGATAGGAGTACCTGCCCCACGAATTGAAAGGTCAACTGCTCCACCCGGTTGCGGGCTTGTCAACGTAGCTTCCAGTCCGGCAGCCCGCCCAAGCAACATCTGTGACATATTACTTGTTGCGGCTCGCGATATTTTTTCCGTTTTTACCGTTGCAATGGAAGTGGTCAGATTCTTACGGGTGGTCGTTCCATACCCTACCACAACGACTTCATCCAATTGTTTTGAATCCTCTTTCATCGTCACATTCAACGTCATCGGTCGGGTAATTTTCTGCGTATATGTAGTGTAACCTATTGAAGTAAATTTCAGTGTCGAGCCTTCCGGAACTTGCAACTGGTAATTGCCATCTATACCGGTAATCGTTCCTTGAGTAGCCCCTTCTATCATCACAGTCACTCCCGGAAGAGCTTCGCCGGATTCATCCACTACTTTGCCTGTCACCTTGACCGGCTGTTTGTTATCCTGTGCCCGAGATGAAACTTTGTTTAATACAATCTGACGTTTTTCATGGTAGAAAGTACGTATTTTTTATAAGTGATTGAGAATGAGATAAGTTTTTATCTCATAAAAAGAAGAGGTTACGAATTAGAAATAAACAGAATGTAGCATCCTGCTGTGATTTGCATAACCATCCAAAGAACTCTTTCGAGTGCAAAGGTACGATATTTAATCGGAGATAAAGAATGTTTTAAGATTTTTTATCTCCGATTTTTTGTTTGAATGAATTTGATTTTGTAGGGATTGGTTCTCCTTATTTTTGATTGTTCTTGTTTTTTAGTTGCATCAACTTACGTGTCGCAAGTCCTATTTTTGATGTACTTGTTTTCAATTTGCATATTACATCTTTCTGCATCTTCTATATAAAACTCAACCTTCGTCGCAGAAAGACAGTCCTCGTGCCTCAGACTAACTTCCTCCGACTATGGCACGGCAAAAAAAATCCTTGGCGGTATGCCTTGAAATACTTCAAGACGATACTGCCAAGGACTTTTCTTTGTTTGCCGTGCTGACAACGGCTGACTTTTATAGCCACAACTCGCAGTTCCATTTTTATCGCACAATCCAAACGACATGAAACAGTGGCACGCCACCCTTTCATGTCTCAGTAGTACGGCATGAGGAAAAGTGTTTCTTTTTGTCGGTTGCAGGCTAACCGATCAAAATAAACACCATTCCTTGATTTGCCGTACCATTTTGTTTGCATACTCCACCGCAAGAAAGAAGTCATTGATGTAAACCTCAACGACCACTTTCATGCTTGGCTGCACAGCCTTGAAGAAGACCCGATGCAAGAAGCATGGACAAGCCATACTCTTCTTTCACCGGAATTTCTCTGAAGGCTGTGCCATTCTTGTATGCGATTTCCATTTTCCTAAAAACATATGCAAGACAGTAATTGTATCCATTTCTCAGAAATGAGTATGCGATAATCGTGCAGTCCAAAAACTACCGTGAAGTTTCTATTTTCATTTGCCGCTCTGATTTTCTTTCCTCCACAGGGTCTTTCCTTTTGGCATCAACCGTTATCGTGCAGGTGCAAAGGTATGGCAGCGGGCTTTGGAAATAAAAGGTCGAGCCTTCGGTTTTCGAAAAAATCTCCACACCGTTGGGTAGTATTTTTCTAAAAAACCTTGTATTTCCAGCCTCGCCGCCCTTGAAAGGCACCTGAAACGAAACGACCGATGCGACAGGAAGACGCAAAAAAAAATGTCGGAAAAGGGAGCGACAAAAAGGTGAAGAAACGAGAACTTCCCTTCAGTTCCTGGAACCGCAAATAAATTTAATTCAAGGCTATATGACAACAAACATCAACATAACACAGACTTGGTGGAGATTACTCTCCGCAGTCGGCTCAACCCTCATCACTTTGGTGGCTTGGTTGGGATATATGGCTCTCTGCATGGTCGGTGAAGTCATATTGGGAATTGTGAAGTTCATCTTCGGCATCATCATTTCCATTCTTTCTATGGTGGTACTGATTGGAACATTCATTTGGTTATTAACACTTTAAAGTACAAGCGATATGAACAGAAGCATTGAAGCGATACCTACATGGGCACTCTGCTACATCATCAATGGCGATACAAGCGGACTGACTGACGAGGAAATCCGTATGGTGGACGAAGCCATGCGCAAGAACAATATTGAGATAGTAAGTCCAAGATACAACGAAGACATGTGCACAGAACCTTACTTCAGCCATTATCCGTTCTTCGGACTGCCTACAGAAGTTGAGGACTGCGACATCATCTATCACGAGTAACAACCCCTTTAACAACATCAGACATGAACACTACAGAATATTTCAAGAGAACCATACAAGCCTATTTGGAGGAGCGTGCAATGGAGGACGAACTCTTTGCAGCCAAGTATGACAACCCCGACAAGAACATAGACGATTGCGTCACCTATATCCTTAATTGGGTACAGAAGAGCGGTTGCAACGGCTTTTGCGATGACGAGATATATGGGCAAGCCATCCACTACTACGAGGAGAAGGACATCGAGGTAGGCAAACCTCTGAACTGCCAAGTGTCTGTCAACCATCACATCGAACTCACAGAGGAGGAGAAGGCACAGGCAAGACAGGAAGCAATCCGCCAATATCAGCAAGAGCAGATGAACAAGATGCGTAACAGAGATACCGCCAAGCGCACCTCACAGAGAACAGACAACGAAGTACACCAACCATCATTATTCGACACGTTATGAAACCAAGAACGAAATATCAGAAGCAAGTCGTAACCTCAAACAAGGGGTTACGACCTATCAAGGGAGCGCAAATGCAATGGGCATTCCGTGAATGTCTTGACCACTATGCCTTTCAGTTGAAGCACGGACAGACCACCTGCATGGACTGCGGACACACTTGGACTACGGACGAGGATGCAGACAAATGTGTCTGCCCGAAGTGTAAGGCAAAGTTGGAAGTGCAGCGCACCAAGCGACAGAAGGCAATGTCTTCTACCTATTTCAATGTACTCACCGAGCGTAAGGGACTGCAACTCATGCGAGCATTTCAGATGAAAGCCTATTACCGCAAGGGACAAAAGGCAGACATTTATTGTTGGGAGGTGGCACGCTATTGGATGAACGAGAAAGGTAAGGTGGAGGTTATGGCACGCAAGCGCACAATGGGTATCTATATGGACACGTTCTGCTACGACTCCGACATTGAACTGCGCAAGGACAACACCACCTATCAGCATATTGCTTCATTTCCGGTCTGCCCCGATAGGAAAGTCATTCCTCAGATATGGCGCAACGGCTTTGACGGAGCGTTTCACGGCATCGAACCGCTTACATTGTTCAAGGCGATGCTGACAGACCACCGCATCGAAACGATGATGAAGCAATGTCGTTACGGACACGTCCGCCACTTCATAGACCACCCACGGCACTTGGAAACTTGTTGGAATGCCTACAAGATAGCCAACCGCAACCATTACCTTATTACAGACATCGGCAAATGGGCGGACTACATCTGTATGTTGGTGGAAATGGGCAAGGACATCAGAAGTCCACATTACATTTGCCCCGACAACCTTGAAGCCGAGCACGACAGAATATCCGAGAAAATCAGAGCCAAGAAAGAAAAGGAGCGCACCGAGGAGGAGATACTCAAGGCATTGAAGAACGAGGACAAATTCAAGGAAATGAAGAGCCGTTTCTTCGGTTTGATGTTTACGGACGGCAATATCGTGGTGAGAATGCTTGAAAGCGTCAGGGAGCACGTTCTTGAGGGCAAGGCGATGCACCATTGCGTAGGCAGCGGTACAAACTACTCGCTCAATCCCGACTGCATCATCTTCTCTGCAAGAATAGCCGAACAAAGAGTTGAAACAGTGGAGTTTTCACTCGAACAGATGAAAGTCGTACAATGCCACGGACTACAGAACAAGGACACCGAGCACCATGCCGACATCATCAACTTGGTGAACAGCAATGCAAGACTTATAGAGCAACGAATGGTTGCAACGACATGAAATCCATAAGGGCGGAGCGATGAAAATTCGTTCCGCCACTTTCTTCATGAGCCGAGGAGCGGAAAGAAAGTGGCAAAGAACCGTTTTTTCCTTATCTGCGATGCTTGCAGAATAACAAAGGACAGCCCAAATCAAAAGGACTGTCCTTTATTCATAAATCGTTTTTTCTGTTCCTTGGGAGATAGTCCCATCTGGCGATTGACACTTTTGCTTACTAATGCGGCATGATGCCGTCCTGTGGATTCAGTGGCAAGCTGAGATTTTAGCCGTAGTCTTTCTTTTTCATTGGCGTACTCTTAATTTATTGTCAGAGGCGATACGACTTGAGACCTTCATCGAATGCAGCCTTGATTTCGGCTGCATAGGCATTGAAGTGTTCGTTGATGATGTTATCCACATAACTTGCAATGGAAATCTTTCCCTTGCCTACGATACTGACAAATTTAGTCACACGCTCATGAATGTCCTCGCTGATGCCAACATGTCTGCCATATCTTGCGGTAAAACCTGCATTTGCCATGAACTTACCGACATACTGCTCAGCACGCTCTTTCTCCATTCTGTCGATTGGCTCAAATTCACCCACATCATAATTCTCATATGCTGCATCTTCATCAAAACACTCCTCCTTGTCGGAAATAGTTGACGATGTACGGTCTTGAAATGTCTCTTCAAGACAAGCGTCAATCTGTTTACCAACTTCCTCCATTGTCTCTTCATAATTTCTCATGAAAGCCTCATACAACTCCTTGGCATCTGTCGAAGTGAGTTGTCCTTTACCACAGTTTTTTGTTTTGTCTGCCATAATCATTTTTTTAATTGTTATACAAATTCTCTGCTATTGAAATACTTGTTGACTATTGAAAATCCAACCTCAACAGTTTTTGTCAGATACCTGACATATGCAATTCCATCAACGCATCTATTTTGCGTTTAATAATCTTTGAGCGTTCTGCGATTTCAGCTTGTAGCTTTTCGCTGTCCATTTCCGAGAATATTTTGCCCACATGTGCAAATCTATCCTTTGTTGCATTGTTCTCTTCTGTTCTTTCCATAATTCTCCTTATTAAATTGTTATACAAAGTCGAGGATATTGAAGTCCTCTATACTGTCTGACACCTTAAACTCTTTCTTTGGCTTGGAAATCTCTACAATCTTGTGAGTTTGCAAGTAGAAGGTGACGTAATCATGGATGTTCTTCTTGCACTCCTCGCTGTTCTCCATGAATTTCTCATAGAATTGGTTGCCATCCATCTCATGGAAAACCTTGCCTGCATGTCTTTTCTCCTTGTCCGTTGCTTTCGGTGCCTTGATGGTATTCACAGCTGCGTCAATATCCTCAAAACTTGACCCTTTGGCTTGTGGCACATCGGAATCTTTCTTATTGTCAGAATATTTCACACCAATATCTTCTATGCGAACATTCGTAAACACGTCATCAAGCTGTTCGTCAGAAATCCGTGCCGTACTCTTTGGAGAATCGTCAAATGTCACGTCATTATCCGATACGGACATGGATTCTGTTTGTTTTTGTTCCGTTTCTTCTTTCTTCCGCAGTTGGGACACTTTGAAAAGACTTTTGCCTACAAGTGCCATCGGGTCGATAGGCGGTTTTTTCTCCTTTTCCTTGTCGTTCGCAACTTCAAGAAGCAACTTGTTGTAAAAATAGATAGTCCAAACATTGAATGCAGCCAAGACTATCAAGAATATAGTTTCCATTGTCATGCTTGTTCCTTTTTGTTACACATTCCAATCGTCAATCTCTTTTCTCAGCAAGCCGTTGATTTCTTCCTGGTTCTCTTCAAGATGTCTCTCAAGAATAAGGTCGATGTAACCACCGACTGTCAACTCATGCTTTGCGAGCACACTGACTATTCTTGAAATTCTCCTGTGTATCTCACGGCTGATATAAACGCATTGACGAGTCTTTATCTCGTTTCGCTTGAAGAATGCCGAATCGTAACTTTCCGAAGAAGCCTTGGGAGGCTTGCGTGAAATTGGCGACTTATCGGTCTGCGAGCATTGGGACTTCCAGCCACCCTCTTCTTTCTCTTCGGTATCTTTCACTTGGGATTGGGAAGCTCCGTCAAGAATGGATGCCGTTGTCGTGCCAATCTTGCTCTTGCCAATAGAGGCAATGAGCAGATTTTCATCTATTGCGTCAGTGTTGATTTTTCTGCTTACCATAGGCTCATGTCTTTATGATTTCACAAATCTCGTCGGACAACTCCTTGATGCCACTCCCTCGCAACAGGTTTGGGTCTGATGGAAAGATGGTGGAACGGAACACTGCCTTTCTGTTCTCCGACAGCTCTCTTCTGAAACGTTTGCTGTCTGGCAGTCGTGTGTTGAGAACCGAATAGTCGAGAGACTTGAACATACCTTCATATACATCATACAAACTCGTGCGTTCTCGTTTGTCAACCATTGTCCAAAAGAAGGCAAGTTTCTTGGTGACCGACCAACCCTGTGTCAAAAAGTTGTCGTGGAACAACTGCATGAAGCTCATTGCGCTTTCTACAACAAAGCGGTCTGCGCTGACGGGTACAAAGATGTAATCCATCTGAGACAAGGTCTTCATGACACCCTCACTTTTGATAGTCCCAGGCATGTCAAAGAAGATGAAGTCAAGTTTAACCTCTGTTTCATTCAACACTGTCTCTGCGTCGTCAAGCGCATTGACAGCATTGCTTCTCGTTACGCTGAAGGACTTCTTGCCCAGCTTTTTGAAATGTTCACAGGCTTGCGCCTTGAAATAGTCGCTGCTTTTGATGAGTTCCAGTTCCTCGTCTCGCAGGTCTGCAAGGTTGTATTGTGGCTCGTCACAGTCTATGACCGCCACATTGTAACCCTTGACATTGTGAAAGTAGTTGGCTACAAGAGCCGTGATGGTGGACTTTCCTATTCCACCTTTCTGTGTCGCGAATGCAACAAATCTTGTTTTACTCATATCTTTAACTTTTTAAATTGTTGATAACTCACTTCTATGATATTCTGCCAATTTAATGATATGAACACATAAGTGTCCATGTCTATAAGTCATTGCTCCATTATGGAGACCTTGAACCATTGCAGTGCTTCATCATTTCCATACGACAGTACGACAGTGAATCATTAAGTCTGTACGTCAGTAGCGCATCATTGATACAAGGCGATACTGCAATAATGACAGGTTTATTCATTTCTACAAATGCTTGTTTCATCATATTTTCAAATCATTAGTTCGATGTTTACGGCTGCAAAGTAACAACGAAAAATCCGAAAAACAATGGTTTTCAAATCCTGTGGCAGCATGTTGCCGATAGTTGCAGTGGTTGTCTGGGGTGCATCTGTTCCAAGGGCGCTATTTTAGCCGTAATTTTGCACCCGAAAGGCAAAGCGATGGATAGCGCATCCATATCGTTCCGAGAAGAACAAGGCTTGATGTTCCGCAAAGGACTGGATTTCCCGAACAGCTTCCATTCGGGATGGGGACAGCTTCTTACGAAGGCTAACTTCAATCCACCCTAAGCGGATTTTTATGTCCTCAAAGACATAGCAAGGTATGTTTTGAGTTACTCAAAACCTTTGGAGTTACTCTCCAAAGACCTTGCCCTGCCGGGTTGGTAGCCTCTCCGAAGTCGGGCTCCCCATGTTCCAATCTGCCGATATGTTGTATGGTTCCATCATAGCTATATGCACCGCTTGTTCCATTTTGGTATGAACATAAAAAAGGATGGCAAGAGTTTTAATCCTACCATCCTTTTACAATTCATGGAGAAGTCTTATGGCAATCAGTTGTTCTCCATGAACCAAAGAAAAGGCTTATTTAATTCTTACACCTTTTCCATTTAGTACTTCACCTCTAATATCATCAGTTTTACATAAATACAAGTCGTAGCCAATGGCTGTAATATCGCAATATCTTGGAGAAGTAATGACTTTTCCACTTGGTGACATCAATCCATACCAACCAAGTTCTGCTTCATATTTTTTGCAATTTGCAGTCTTTTGATAAGGTGTTGGTTCTGCTTCTGCCGTTTCACCTGTTAAATTACCCTCATCATCATAGTTCTTTGCCGTAGTATATCGTATTTCATCGGTGTCATACAATAATCTGTCAACATTACTAAGTAACAGTTTAAAAAATAACTTGGTACAAAAATGCTAAGCAGATTTGTACCAAGTTATTTTTTTACTGTTACTTACTACATTATTCTTAGAAGGAACTGCGCTACTATACCCCTTATATTTCAAGCTATTAATCTAAAGGATATGATTTCAAAAACTTATTGAATTCGTCAGCACGTTTTGATATGCTAATTGTTGTTTTTGCTTCTTTAATCATGGTATTAAGATATGGGCTTGAACAATTCTTATTACTGAAATACATTTTCATATAAGGAAGGCTTGATAGTTTTTGGTCTGCCTCAGAAACATATCTGTCTTTCAACGCAGGCATGGCTGCTGAAGGTATTTTCTTGGAAGCATCCAATACAATGTTTCTCACCTCTTCGTATGTTCGACTATAATATGACAATAATGTATCCCATTCTTTATAGTCCTTTTTTATAGTCTGATTGGCTATGTTTGCAAAATTCTTCCTTAGCGTATTTATTTTACTTTTGGAACATTTGAGGTTCATATATGTAATGATTACCTGTATTGTCATCGTATCAACACGCCCCAATTGTTTTTGGGCAGAAAGCAATTGAGAACGAATGTCGCCTAACATTTTAGAATTGTCAATACTATCCGACTTCATCCTGTTGATAATGGCATTCAATTTAGTGCAATCAGAATTAACAACTCGTAGCCTTTTGAATGTTTGTTCATTAGTTTTTTCTCTATTTACAATTATCGTATCTTTTGATACAATAATTCTGTTTAGGCTTGTAATGCTGTCATTCAAATGCTTAACACTATCTTCCATTGCTTTCCATTTGTTCATCGATATAGTGACAGTAACATCTTCTTGTGCATAAGAGCAAGTGCAAGAAATTATTGTAACTAGGAATAAAATAATATTTCTAAACATAATATTTACGATTTCAATTATAAAACTCATCCTGACCAAGAGAACCGTCTATTAACCTTTTCTTTAGTTCCTCTCTCTTTGCAGAGTTTCCCAAATAAGTACTTATGTAATTATATACTTTTGTGTTAAACTCAGAATAAGCGTTATAATCATTAAAATTATATTTGTTTAAAACATAAGTAACGAAACTATTCAATAGGGTATATTGTTCATCTATCAAATCTCTTTTTATTTCATTAATCTCATTGCTGTTTCCATAATAAGACACATATTCTGGTATCGTATTATTCAGAATGTTTTTAAGAGCAGATAGATATGTATTATATCCCTTAATGCCACCGCAATATAACTTACTGCTTCTTTTAAGATATGCCAAGTGAGAGGCTTGTATTGCAGACGGCAACTCATTCAATTTTTGAACTAAAGCAACACAATTTTTCAGCCTGTCATCATTAAGGTATACTCCAGCCTGTCTTACCCTATTTTTGGTTGTTTCCAAATTTTTGTAATTTGTACTATAAGCAAGTTGCCAAGCATTATCATAATTGTCTATCACTTTTAAGACATCATCTAATTGCTTGATGTAGTTTGAATTTGGTTCAACAACAAGGTTCCCTGTAGATTTTTCAAAATGCTTTAGTTGGTAAATTCTATTCTTCATGAAATTGTGACTCCATTCAGGAGTATTCCAAACGGATGCAGCAAATGAAGAGTTGCATTTTGATATGAATAATGGAATGTATTTTATAAGTGCATCTTCTATACGAAGATCCAAAGTGTCTTTTCCTACTAGTTTTTCAATTCCATCCCTGTTAATCAGATAAAGAATATCTGCATATTGAGTTTCAAGAGAATCACTCGTTAGCAATTTTATTTCCTTGCACAAAGCTTTATTGTGTGGATTTTCAAAAACAAATTGTTTCGGTGGGTCTATTACTGTATTTTTGTAATACAAAATAGAGCCTATTGCCAATATGATGGCAACAACAATTAATATTGATTTGATAATATTTCTTTTCATATTAGGAATTTTCGAGACCTTTTATCGCATTAGTTCCAGTTCCACCATGATTACCAGTTCCACCATGATTACCAGTTCCACCATGATTACCAGTTCCACCATGATTGCCAGTTCCACCATGATTGCCAGTTCCACCATGATTGCCAGTTCCACCGTGGTTGCCAGTTCCACCATGACTGCCAGTTCCACCATGACTGCCAGTTCCACCATGACTGCCATTACTATATGTTTTTATATAATTATTGAGGTCTATTGTCCCATCGGTAGAATATGAACCCTGTCCATCTAAGGATTTTACTGCGGCTAATTCAAATAGTTTATTACAACAATTTAAATTTTCCCCATTAGGTAGCATTTGTTTCCACTTGTTCTGAATTTTCGAGAATTTTTTATTATTTACATCGTTATACAAATCCTTTAGATTTTTTGAAATGTTTTCCATTTCGGATAGAATCCAAACGTCATGCGTTTTTAAATATTCTATTTCCTCGCTTGAAAAAGACTCCTCTTTTTCTGCTTGGTTATCCGAGTATTCATCTTGATGCTTTGAATCAGTGTCTTCACAGAGAATTTCGCTCTCTATTTTTGTAGAGTTTCCTTTTGGAAATATTCCATGATATAACCAAGAACAAGATGAAATTATTCCGATACACGCAAATAAGAAAACCACCAATCCGATTGCTATTTTTTTCCATCCATATCCATTCTTCACAAGAATAAATGCTTTCTTGCTATTGGAAAAATGGTCTATCTTATATCCTGCAAGAGGTGATTTGTTCTCGTTATAATGAGTTGTTTCAAATGAGAAAGAAATAGCCTCATTAGGCACTTTACAACCTTCAAAAATTAAATAATTGTATTTTTTAGGTAGTTTCTTTAAAGGTAAAGTTATTGGTCGCTTTACCTTTAATAAATTCAATGGTTTAAAACGAGCCTCTTCAAATCCTGCGACATCAACCACAATTATAGCGGAAGTTAGTTCATGGATATTGAAACGATTATATCCATCTCTGTCTACTTCTTTATCATTGATCGTAATTTTTACAGACGAAGATGGTATTTTGGCATTAGGAGCAGCCTTGTCACAGACTTGAAACCATGTCAAATCAACCTTGACATACCATTCTAAATTAGCTAAACTAATTGTTTTTACAGGTTGATCTAATATAATTTTTTCTTTAATAGGCCAACATCCTTTTCTTGAAATATCAAGTGTTACCTGTTGTCCTTCGTCAAACAAAAGACTTTGGGTAAATAGTTTCCCATTTACCTTCATTGCTATATCAGATGGAACAGATTTAGGATACTCTAAAATGCAACTGTTTTTAAAGTCTGATTCGGTTAAATCTTTCAATCCTTCTTTTGGCAAAATCCCTGATTCTGCATCTATAAGCAATACTGCTTTATAATTGCAATAGTAATTTTGGAAAATGGAACCTAAAATTTCTGGCAAAGAAAATGGTGTGCCAGAACCATAATAGCGATAGGCATATTGTCCTTCCGAATTGGGTTCTATGCTTGGTACAGAATGATTCTGCACTTGCTTTGGTCCATAATCAATAGAACAGATTTGTTCAAGTTTTTGGTCATCTCGTTTTGTTTCTTGAAGAATATCCTTTGTTGTGCGTAAAATATCAGCCAACTCCTTTCCATTTATATCCACAAAACCAGGGACAACAATCATGGCAGAGATTAAATCACTGTCTCTTCCAGAAATATATTTATTAGTGCATATAAAAGCAACATCCTTTCCGAATGTAACGAAATCGAAAAAAGTGGAATCAAACTTATCTTCTGATATTTTTTCTATATCAATACATTTGAGATAGTTACGGGTATCAAGTGCTTCGTTCTGCCATTGTTTTGCAGCTTCACTTGAAAAGAGTATTTCTGCACCAGAACTTACCCTGCTTACAATTATACCAATTTTATCCATGATTATCCTCTTAATAGTGATTCTAACAGTCCACGTTTACCTATTCTATATCCATCACTTCGTTCCATAATAAGATTTACGATAGATTCAGCGTAGGCTGTATTAAATTTACAATAATTTTGAAAACAAACTTTGCCCAAAGAGAAAGGCAATACAGAAACTTTACCGCCGTTTATTTGGTTAGCCTCACAAATTTGCTTTAAGCCATTATAAAAATCTCCATAGTGGTCAATAACATGTTCACTTAACAAGGCACTCTTATTTTGTCCCTTATGGGCCTTGAGCTTATCAACCTTTGTAACTACCAAATATATAGCGTCTGTTGAAGTCTTAAATATGCTATTGCCCTTATTGTCTTTCAGACTATTGATATAATTCAATGTTGCTTTGAGATAATTAATCTGTGGTAAGCCTTCATACTGACGATTTTCCGCTCCATATTCAACAACAAAGAAATGTATCTTTCTACTGCTTGTTCTGTTGGAGATAAGGATATTTGTTAGGGTGTCTAACGCACTTTTCTCTTGATTTGTTAACGGCTTCTTGGCAAATGTCTTATACATACATTTTATTAATTCACCTGCAAAATCAATACAAGTGATAGGATGAACCAAATCTTTTTGGTCAGTTAAGTCAAATCCCATTTCGTATGTTGACATAGTAGGGGTGCCTTCTGGAAGAACGCAGACTGTTCCATTAGAGAGAAAGCACTGAGGAAGTCTGTTCATATAGTCAAATCCTTGACAGTCGCTATCCAATGTCATTGTTTTGGCAACTTGACCATTTCCTGCAACGCTTAGTATTGCACCTAAAGCACAACTCTTACCTGACGAAGGAATACCCCAAAAATAAACCTCGGTTGTTTCTTTGCGAGAAATCTCCGATATAGATTCTGGTACATCAAATCTTGTACGTTGTACATTTCCAGCTAACTTCTGGATAAATTCTGGTTTGATGCCTATATCTTCAAGGTCACGATAATTAAGGCGTTGTTTCTTTACAAGTTCCTTTATTACCCATGCATTGAGGAAATTGTTGTCATCTTCAATCTCGTCAAGCAAATCGTCTATGTCTATAGTTCCGTCTGTAAAAGCAGACTCTATTAGTTCTAAAATCTGCTTGTTAGGATCGTTAATTGATTTGTCAGTTTGTGTTGCAAGTATATCCTCTTTCAGAGCGTCCATTCCGTAGTGGATATAATCTCTATTTTCAAGCTCATTCAATATTTTTTTTGCTTCATCGACATAGGCATTATCTATATACTTATCTATAAAGTCTTGCAACGCTTTCTTGTCTTTTTTATTGATACCGTCAAAAAGAATTTTATCTTCAGACTTGCGAATATCAGCTTCTTTTTTTGCTGATTGCGTTTTCAATCGACTAATTGCATTTCTTGCCTCCTGTCGATGAACACCTTCACGGTAATCGTCCAAATACTTCTGATATGCACTTATTGAATCTTCTTTTAATGCAGCGGCCCAATCATTAGGTTCTGCATTTTCTAACAAATCCTTAAGTTCTCTACGAACGCTTGCTTTCATCGGATCGTAAGCAGCTGGAAGATTTTCTAGTTCAGTCGGAGTTACAACACCTTGTCTAATATATTTAAACAAGTCTTGGGCTGTAAATTCTGATAAATTATCAAATATGTCTTCTTTGTTCATTATGTTATATATTTTCTATTGGTGTTATTACGGAATCGTCTTCATCATCATCATTGTGATAGCGATGTTTTTCGTGAGTTTGTTCACGTTTGTTCCTTCGCTCTCTTCTAATACGCCGTCTGTTTTCTCTATCATCTTCTTCGTCGTCAACATCGTCCAATATAGGTGATGCTAATATTTCGTCATGATATTCGTTTCCTGTTTTTTTATGTATGTAATTATCATCTCCCATATCTATTGGACCTATTTCAGGCTTTTTCGTGGAGTGATTTTTGCTTTGATTTATATCGTTACCGACCCATCGTCTTCCGAATAAAGTATAGGTACTGACTCCATTACGTTTTTGAACAAAATAAGGTAATATCATCATCAGATAGAGTATGAATCCTAATAATATTGCAGTGTAAGACAATTCATCATCCGCAGTATAAATATCGCTAAGAGAATCTAAATTATTTAAAGTCGAATTGATTTCATTAGAATCATAATCAAATGGTAGAACCTTATTACCGTTATTATTATTTTCCGTTGACAATATTACAGATGAAAAATCATGCAATTGTTTATTCCAGTCTGTTATAGCATTCTTTATCTCTTTAATATTGCCTACTAAAAAAACATTCCAAACACTTGCATTTTGGTCAGCACGATTAATCCAAGAAGCAGCTTCTGTTTGTAGGCTGTCGTAATTTTCAGTTAATTGCCGCTTTAATGTAGCTACTTCACTATTTATTTTGCGCTCATCATTCTTACCGTCGAATCCTATTCGTTGATAAACCGACGGCTGAATATCCTTACAATCTTTTACACGTTGTAAAAAATTGTGATAATTAGCAATACGTTTGCTACTATATTTAGTATATTCATCAAACATATTGGTTGATGAGGTGATGGCCTCCCTAAATTTCACCTCAATTTCATCTCTATGACTGGCTACATTCCATGCATGATTGAATGGCTCTAAACATAAGATAAAAACAATAGGAGAAGAGAATAATAAAATACGTTCCCAAAGAATGCATCTTGAGAATTTGAAATTATTATCAACTCCTTTTAATTGTTGAACACCAAAGAACCAAAAAGTTTGAAGTATGACTATGCCTATAGTATACCACAATGGTTCAGTAAGCCCTTTGTCTAATTTATAGGTTAGTCCTACATACGTTACATATCCTATAAAAATTATTGCCAAGAATAATAGAATATGCGCCCATGAAAATTTAAGATTTCTATACATATTATTTATTCGGTAAAAGTTTTTCTAATTCTGTTATTTTCTTTTTGTATTCTGCTATTTTTCTACGAATTGCCTCGTAATCAGTTCCGCCTGTTTGTTGTGTGGGTGTTGGCATGTCTGATAAATCTTCAACGTCAACTGCTCGACCTGCAGCAGAATCATCCCCTTCACCATCTGGTACAGGTTTTATTTTCCGTTCTGTCGGTTCACTGAAGTCACCGTTTTTAACTGCCATTAAAGCCTTGTCAACCAAAACCATAGGGGGAATATATCCGTAAACATCAGCACCAGTATTATAAAGTACATTCCGAGCTTGCGCTACAGTAATGTCCTTTTTAAGCGATTTCATCAAAGCAATAGTTCCTGTAACTATTGGTGCAGCCATGCTTGTTCCATCACATGACTGAAAGGTGTTTGAAGGAAATGAACTATAGATGCCTTTGCCTGGGGCTGAAATATCGGAGCAAGGACCATAATTCGTGAACACTGTTGGATATAGCCTTTTATCAACTGCTGTTACAACTATAGAAGAAGCATTGCGATTCTCTGGTGGAATACTTGTAAGAATGTCGTCATTTCCTGCAGCAAATACAAGAATTGTATTTTTCTTGGCTGCAAGCTTACAAACACGAGCCCATAAGAAAGCTACATTTTGGAATTGCGTCTTGGCTATTTCTGCTTGTTGTTCAACAGGCAGCACATTCAAACCTTTGAAAGAAGGACCGATGGATATGTTTACAACATCTGCATCATGGTGAAGTGCATACATTACTCCTGCAATGAGAGCCGACAAAGGACACTGCTTATTGTCAAATACCTGTATAGGCATTATCTGGCAGTTGGGAGCGACACCTGAAGCCCCCTTTGAAAAGTAATCTGCCGAACCTACTGCTAATCCTGCAGTATGTGTACCATGTCCTTCTCCAAGACTTAGAGCATTATTTTGGGTAAAGACATTGTATGCGTCAACAATTCTTCCCTTAAACATAGGGTGACTTGCTTGAATGCCATCATCTACAATGGCAACTTTTACATCTGAGCTACCTTTTGTATATGTCCATCCTTGCTTAAGATGTATCGCATTCAAATGCCAACCTACATTTTCTGTCGAATTACTGATTTGACCATGCAGTTCATACACTTCCTCGTCAAAAACAATGAACTTATGATTAGGAATTTTACTGTTTATGGTCTTGCGAATTTGGTCACGTTCGTTTTCTGGAATCTGTATGACAAGCAATTTTACTTCCTTGTCGTATCCAATAATGCTATACTTATCATCTGGATACGCTTGTTTGAAGTCACGTGCCAATGCATCTACATTGTCGTTCTCATTTTCCATATACAAAAACAGGCGATTGGCAATGATATTGGGTACACCAGGTTGCTTGACAATAGGCGGTTCTTCACCACCTTCGCCCATGACTGGAGCAACAACCGTATTGTCATCAGGCAACTTGCCGTCACTTCCGGTAATCGGTCTTACCGCTCCATTATCATCAACACGAGAACCATCCGCTCTCGTGATGGTATCAATAGGAACAACGCCGTTTACAGGCGAATGGTGGCCACAGCCTTTTAGTAGCCATGATAGCAACCAAATCAACAATATTATAAGAAGCAGCCATAACAACCATTTTAAGCAACCTTTGCCAGTCCACAATCCTGCAAACCACAGCCACCATCTTTTGTACCAAGGCAAAGTTTTCTCGTATTGGGCGAAAAACACTTTATCCTCATCTACGAGAATATTGTTTGGAGATATGTTCCATCCTGTAAACTTGTACCCTTTGTTAGGTGTAACTATAGGTATTTCTCCACTTGACAAAGTAGTGTTGGCAGCTTTTCTAAATGAAGACGAACCTTCAATAGAACCATGTTCACCTGTTTCAAAACGGCAATTGTAGAAAACATCTTCTGGTTCTGTCGTAGATTCTTCTGTTGGAGAATCTAAAGGGATTGAAGGTTCTGGAGATATTGGAGGAATAGCAGGCGTTTCTGAAACGACCTCGTCATATTGGGCAGTAAAAGTCATGTTGGAGTTTACTCTCTGACCAATAGGCGAAGGTATCCACCCTGTAAAATTCCAGCCCTCACAAACATCCACTGTAGGTATATCCAATTTTGAAAGTATCGATCCTTCGGCACGACTGATGGTTTTGTCAAGTTTTGAAATTATTCCATGTTCGCCAGCATCGAATGTAATCTTATATTTCTTGGTGTATTCAAAGTCGTGAATCACGGAGCCAACAACCTTGTGCTGACGCACATCAGGAGTCATACCCCATGCTACAAGATACACCTTGTCATCTGTACAATATACCCTATCTTCACTGACATATTTAATTGCACCTGCCATAATCTGCAAATCCTCTCCACTTAAATCCATAATAGAGGACTTGTATATTTTTATGGTGTCATCAAGTATTCCCTTATATCTGTCATACTCTGCTCCTGACAGTTCACTCAAACGGGTGGGATGATTCTGCCATTTCTCTATATGCCAACAAATCTGATCTTCATCATCCATATATTCAGGAGTCGCAAGGAAATGTTGCAGATTTATAGGTATAACCCTTTTGACAACACTAAAAACACTGTCGTATCTCTTGTACATGGGGTCGTGACCGATACCTTGATAGTCGGTAAAATCAGACACCTCTGCATAGCAGAGTTTTTGTTTTCCAAAGAATGAATGTCCTGCCATTTATTTATCCTTTATATAAAATTTCACAAGCATCAATGATTGTTTTAATTTTAGCATTGGCTATTGGGTCAACATGAGAAATGTCACTTGCATATAGCAGACCAATTGTTACCAAATTCTCCCATCGTTGGAAGTTGTCCCAAAGTGGAAGTTTCATTAATGTTGATTTGTCAACAGTATCTATATCGGAGGCGGCATCAAATGCGCTCAAAGTTTGTAATAATGGTTGCGGTTTTCTAACTACATTCCATGCTGAAGAACTCAAATCAACTTTAATGTGACACTTATCTGCTTTCGCACGAATATTGTCAACGTCCTCATCGTTAATATATTTGCGCCCTACAGAACTTACAAAGTTGTTGAGTGTCAATGAAGCATAATCAGCTATAGCGTTTGGTTGCTCATTAAGACTGAACACTTTACAATAGCGGTCTATTCGTTCAGAAAGGATACGTTTCATCCCCAGCTTTTTCAGTAATGCTGATAACATAAAGACTACTTCATCTGAATGTGGAAGCATAGGCTCAAGAACCTTAACCTTGTTGTTGATATAGGCATTCCAATAATCAACAATGTGTTTGGTGACAACATCCGCCACAGTTGTCAAAGTTTCCGTTTCACTCGAAACCACCTCTGCAATGGTACAGCCACGTTCTTTTAACGCTTCTTCTAATCTCGCTTTTTCGCAGCCAAAGAAATCGCATAATTTTTGAATGTTCGTTTTCTTGTTGTCCGATGGATTAATGTCCGCTTGTTTGCGTATAAAGTTTATTATAGAAAAATCTTTGGGAGTATCGGTATGGCAGATGATAATATTATATGCAATGTCTCGCAAATCACCAACTGGCACCATGAGGTTGTCTATGATATGACCGAATATCTCTGGTCTCTCGCCAACACTTAAAATAAGGGACATTCTTATATCACTGGCTATCTGTTTTACCTTTTGATTCTTTGCCTCCTTATCTTCTGGCTCAAAATAAACAGAAAGTGCATTATACATCTCTGACTTTATTTTAGCTAATTGTGCAAGGTATTTCTTTTTTCTTGCATCTTCGAGTACACTTGCGATAGCGTCAAGATTACGAATGATGGCCTTTGAACCATCATTGTTGATGGTAGCAACATCATTCCAAGTCTGTTCGGGATTAGCAAAATGACGTTGCACAAAGGCATTCTTAAGAAAGCTTTGTTTCAGATTTTCGAAATAGTCAGGATAATCAGCATACGTGTGAACACTTTTCTCTTCTGACTTGACTGCACCATCACTATAGCCATCAAAAACACCATTCTTTCCAGACCAGTAGAAATCACGTAATGGATAAATGTTTTGGAAAGCAGCGGTTCGGAACAGTCCGCCTGTTTTCACCCAATTATCAAGCCACTTGTTAGGCTTAATAATTTCCGGAAATACGGTATCGAACCTGTTCCAATGTGTATCAAGTTTGTCTATGTTTGAGGAATTGTCTGTCTTTGTTCTCTCTAAATCGATATTGAATTTTGTTGCAACAAAGAACAATGGTGCAATACCATTTGTGTCATTGAGCATATTGGCTCGTTCCTCTGGTGTAGAACCAATATTGTCTTCAATCCAACTATTTATTGTTTCTCCAATGGTAGCTTCCGCCTTTTGGTCGTTATGATGACAGAATAACACACTACTGATTCTCAATGAGCGAGAGTACTTGTTGAATAAGTAGGCTACTTTTCCTCTTCTAAGAATCTTGGGAAGAACTGTATGAATGTCCTGCTCCTTGTATTTCTCACGAGAACGAGCACCTGGGAAATCGAGAAGATCAAGTTTATGTAAGAATTTCCTATCATCTGCAACCGAAGGCGGCAGCTCAAAGGTAAGTTCTGCAATCAGTGCCGAAAGATTTCCTTTATGAAAATCATGAGCAAGGATATTCCCATTTGAATCATATACATCTGTATAAATTTCATCATATCCAGTATCTATCTGTACACCGCAAACAGTGTCAAGCCATTCTATCTTCAACAATGTTCCTTTTTCACGGAGCACTGCAGCAAATGGTATATAAATATCTGTTTGAAAGTTAAGCTTCTTATATTCATTAATGAGGACACTGAACAAGTGACTCAATTCACTATTCCTGTTCCAAAGAAGACTGAATATATTAACCCATTTGTCATAGGAAACATATTGAATTACAGGAGCAACTATCTTACAAAAGTTTGATTGATTTACACCAGCCGCAGCATTCCCTATTACATCGTGGATGTAATCTGTAATATCCTTGACATCGTCTTCGTCAATTTCATTTTGTGCAACAATCTTTGATGCCCAAAGACCATTCATATCTTCAAGAGCCTTGTTTATATCATCATAACGCAATACGCTATCTTGATTGATTTTAATGTCATTATAATACGAATCAGCCAAGAGAAGGATTATGTCCACAACAGACAAGTTGCGTACCTTTACAAAGTCACTCATTGTAGAACAACCTTGGCTAAGAGTAAAACGAGTGATAACACCAGTTGATTCTATCTTGGCATTGTTTCCACCACTTGGATTTATATCATCTATGAAACTATATGATTTTCCTGCATTAGTGATGACAAAAGGCGAGTTTGGAGAAGACAACAAACTACTCATCAAATAAGATTTACCTACCTGACTTTCGCCATAAGCCGCTGCAGAACAATTCTCTTCCAAGGCTGCATATATGCGCTTGAGTTTGCGGCGATATTCCTTAAAAACATCGTATGGAAAAGACTCCTTTCCAAACTCTTTGGCCCATGCAATAGAGCCGTCAACCAAATCTATATGTTGCTTTATATCTTGTAGCATAATTTCATTTTTAGAGATTAGAAATCAAACGCACCTGAGTCAAGCCAATATTGTTCGTCAACACCAAGGCTTTGGATGTGTATTTCAAGATTACCATCCATTATATCATTACCATTTTTATCCGTTATTGCTGAAATGGAAAGATTTTCCTTGTCATCCATGTCACGCTCAATTGTTATCTTAAATGGCATTCGTTTTTTCAAAACATCAATGGCTTCATTTACAAGTCCTATTACTTTTGCGTCAGTCGGACAGTCTTCGTCATTTATAATGGCCTTTTTCCGAATTTTGTCTGCCATCTTATGACGGTTAAAGTCTATTGAATACAAGGCACGACTTGGATATGAGTCCATCCCTATTTGACGAACATGGAGTGATTGGGGAATACTACTAATAGTCAAGTCACCTCGGTACTTGTCTGGTGTTATGAAGTATTCAATTGGTTGTCCTTCACGAGAAGCTTCAATATAATTCACAGTTGACTTCAAATTCTTTTTCAGCAAATCTAAATTGATGATAAACTTATTCAGATTTGAAAGTTCCGAGGCATAATGTCCTATTACACCACCCATAGCCACAATAGTCTTTGCATTCTTTATATAGCCAGTATTCTCTCCAAACGGATACCAATCCCCTACGTAATAATCGTTGAGAACAATGAGTCTATTTGGTGAAACTGAGTAATATTTAAGGAATATATCCCTTATCACAGGAAGTGAAGCAGGACGTCCTGAGAGTAATACGACATCGCAAGCATAGGAATACATGATGGTTGCAACCTTCTTAAGCAAAGGCTCAAATTCTTTACGAACAACTTCTGAAACCATCTCTTTGTTAAATTTCCAAGAAAGTGATGTGATGTCAATGTTCAATCTTTGTTTGAATTCCTCTATGATTGCCTCATTAGGTGGACACTCGGAAAACACATCTGAATATTTGACAATACAATCCTTGCAGCCTTGTTTCAACAACTCCAAGAAATGGCACATTAATGGTACAGAATATTGAATATTAAAGTCCTTTCTTAATATTCTATCAGCTATAGTTTGTCCATTATAATCCTCTCCAAAGAAATTCTTTATCTTTTGGCGATATTGTTGGGTTGTTAAGTCTTTTAATTCTGTCCTAAATGCACTGTTCTCATCAAGGAGCATAATATTCTTGATAAGGGCATAAAGCATATCATCTCCTGCGAAATAATAGCTATCGTAGAATTTCGGATCTGGCGTAATGGTCGTAACATCACCTTTTATATAAGTATATTTACTAATCATCAAGTCTGATGTTCCTGCACCAATGTCAATAGATCCAACAGTTATTGAAGGCTGGCTGTCACCATCTTCTATTTTCCCATAGAGATTGAAGAACTCACTGCAACATCCTTTGTATTTTTGTCCAACCTCTCCATACATATATACCAATTGGGAGCATGTCGCTTCGTCATAGTACCACAGTCCTTCGTCATCTTTCATAGAGCGAACAGCAGGGACTACGTCTACCAGTTTCCCAGGATGTGGATTTTCTACAGGGCAATTATAATCGAAATTTTCCAATAAGATTACTGCATCTTTAGCACAATGTACAAGAGCCTCTCGCTCCACCCTTGACATTGCGGTAGGACAAGTTACAATAATTCTTCGTATTCTTCTTGGTATGGACGGCTTTCCAAACCCACTACGATTAGACCTGTATTCCTCGCTATTAATTTGTATACGAGCTTGCACTAACATTTCCAAGAAAGAGAATGTCATTAAAGACCGTCTGGAATAGTGGTACGAGCTGCCACTTTTTCCGGACAGATCTATACTTCCGTCACTTTTCAACTGATTTGTTATTCCACGAAGATTCAAAATGTGGTCGTCCTTTTCACCTTTGAGAACAAGAAATTTCCATTCTTCTTTATTTGGTCTCCAATCCCACAAATATCTCTTTGGACTTGAATAGGTTGACAAAGATTCCATATCATCTGCAGTGTTTGTGGCCAAATGGATAAGTGTGTTGGCTTCTTGTCCTAAACGAACCAAGCTCGGATGAACAAATTGTTTGCTGTCTTTAATGCCAAAACTTCCAAAGTCAACTTTACGAAAAGCCAAACGCATATCGAAAGGTTCGTTATGTTTGTTGATTACAAGTGAATTGTTCACTTCTTTAACAAGATTTGTATAGTCAATAAGTTCAAGCTGCCTTACTTGATTAAAATTGGTATTATCTTCTATTAAAAGTGCTGTTGTACGTGAGTTTCCTATATCAACAACCATATCAACATCCTTTATTTCGACATCGGTATCCTTGTAAAGTTTAACCTTGGGGAATAGATCCTTTTGAGCAAGATAGTTGATTAAGAATATGTATGATGCGATATACGACATTTTTCTCACGTTCGCACCTCTTAATTGAGATACACGTTGAACATTAGGATGAACCAAGTGCAACAAATAGTCATCAATATAACTCCAGTTATTGTTTGGAGAACAATAGTCCATCAAATAGAACTCATTACTACATAATTCGAAGTCCATTTCGCCTCTAAACGCATCGGGAAAAACGGGACATTCATCATATTCGTCACTCTCGTAACGAGCTCTTGTATCGAATGCAAGTACTACATTGTAACATTTTATCCCCTTTTCTTCTCTTATTGGGATTAACTTCATACGTACCCAATTTAATGGACCGAACTTAAAACGCTTGGGAGTGCGTTTAAAGAAATATGGGACAGGAAGCCAAGCATTTTCAAACATGGAAAACTTGTTATCTCTGTCTGAGAATGTAAGGCTGAATATATCGCCCCTCACACCTGGGCAATTTTCATCTTCTATTCTCAATGGTAAAATATCATCGCTTTTAAGCTCGTTGACATCAATTTCAATAGTAGGGTCACTTAAATAGCCACCTTTATGAAGTTTCTGTTTGTTATAATAATAGCACTCGTCATCTGTGCGAAGTTCATACACAGGATCAAGTCGCCATTCCCCATTTTCAGTATCATACCATTCATGATACCACATTTTGAACTTTTCTTGAGTATTTATACTCAATGGAAACGTTATGATTTGAATACCAGAATTGGCTATTAAAGTATGCTCTTGCATAATAAAATGATATTTATTCTATTGATTCTATAAATGCACTTGGTATATACGCCGTCACAACAGTCACTAAGTCGTCCACCACAACTCCTACTCTCTGTTGCCCTTGCCATCTTGCAACTCTGCCTATCACTCCTTTGAACGCTCCATCTGTAACCCTTACCAATTGTCCTTTTTCGAACTTTGGCACTTCGACTAATGACACGATGGTATTGTCCGCATCGGAAGCACAGATGATTTTTAAACTATCCATCTGATAGTCAGGAACTATCATAGGAATCTTCTCTATTCTGCGACCAACGTGGACGTGTCGATAATAAAAACGAAGGAATGGGAGGTTTACGTTGTCGTAAACAAAAGATTTGAGTTGTTCTTCTGTACCGTAGGCGAAGAAGATATTTGGTAAACGAGACTCGGTAACAATTTTGCGCTTACCTTTTATAAGTTTTACAGTATCTGTAGTAGGATAGAAAGCAGTGATGCCTTTGGCTGTCATGTAGTCGTATGCCTTTTTCTCTCTACCGTATGTGGTACGTAAGGCATACCAATGAGGGCTATCTTCCTCTTTTTGTGCTTTAGGCTTACTTGCTATATGGGCATTTCTGGTGGACACCCCTGTTTGTGAACTCTCGGCGGAAACTGTGCTTTGAGCTTCGGGGAGGGCGTTGGAGGTAAGTCCAGCGCAAGGAGGGTATTCACCACCCCCTGAGGTGTGTCCATCTTCTGATGTCCATTCATCGACTTTCATATCGGTGCTAACTTTTTTCTAGACAGAAATCCGTTAAATTGCGACAGAAAAAAAGAGCGTGGAATCGTCCTGTTGTCCATTCCACTTCCTGAGGCTCTTGCAATTGCCTATTGTTGTTGAACAGACAACGTCAGAGCCCACGCCGATATGAAAATCATGTCCGTAAAGAGACCTAATAACACATTAGACTGCGCCCGAAAGGACACAATCCATGCTTACAGGTCTCCACGGGATTGATATAATCACACCCGGGACATCTACCGTTGACTACGTTCAAGACAACAATTTACTGTGAATTTGCAAGATTACAGGAAGTCTTAAACACAGCGTCGATAAACGCCTTCCATTATGTCTGGATTGTCTTCCCGCCCAAAGCCCGCTTACGTATAGATATGTCATGGTTGACCTCACTACACTCAGCACGGCGTAGGCTGCCGACTCGGTTATCATGAAAGAACTCGTCTTACAGCGACAACTGCGGTCTGGCTATACAATCCGACTGCAAAAATACGAAAATTTATTGAGAAAAGACAAGAAATGGCAGGAAATATAAATACTGCAACACAAATTTAAGACTATTTAAGCCAATTCGCTTTAATATCTCGATTATTTTGTGTAAGAAAGCGCACCGTAATAGATGACAAACATTCTAAAATATGCAAACTGCGCTACAAATAGAAAGCAAAAAGCGCACAGAGTGATACAACCATTTGGTATTTCTTCTCTGTACGCTATTATATAATTAAGGTGTAATGCTTAACTGATACCTCTCGGCATCGTTCCATTCATCACGATAATCGTCGTTCGCCCCTGCTTTCCTGAAGTAGCTTGACATTCTTTGCGATTTCCTATCTTTTCAACAAGCCATCTTCTAAAAAGCAATGCTTGGTATGTATCCATTTGAAGTGCTATGTCGATAATCACTTCCATATCATAGACATGCGCAGAATATCCATTTTCAAGTTTGACGTATTGAGAATGCTGGAAATCTTTCAGCACACTTTGTTTCCAAATGCGCTTGATGGTATTCTTCACTGCTGTCCCTGTTACATTCAACAGTTCGGCAATCTCCCAAACTGTCATCCACACCTCACCATGATGTGGGGCGTAGATGACCATATCTTCTTGTATTGTTATCACTTGTCGTTTCATACTATGCCTTTTTTGTGTTCGTATTATCGCTGCAAATATTCCCGAATGTGAATTCCTCAATGTGATTGAGTTGTTGGGACAACTTTTCTACATCCTTGCTCAACTTTTCCTTGGTAATCTTGGCGTACACTTGCGTGGTCTTGATGTCTTTGTGACCAAGCATGGAACTTACTGTTTCTATTGGTACACCATTGGAGAGGCAAACCGAGGTTGCGAACGAGTGCCTTGAGACATGCCAGGAAAGTGGCTTGGTGATACCGCATTTCTTTCCCAATCTTTTGAGCGAACGCAGACAACTTCTATAAGGTGGTACAGGAAAGACTCTGCCATCCTTGCACAATCCACGATATTTCTCCATTATCTGCTTGGGATAGTCAAGCAACTTGATGTCGGCTTCCGTTCCTGTCTTCTGTCGGTGGATAACAATCCACTCGCCATCGTCAAAAAATGTCTTGATGTTCTCTTCCTTCAAGTTGTACAGGTCAATGAATGCGAGACCTGTGAAACAGCAGAATAGATACAAGTCACGCACCAACCCCATATGCTTTCTGGTGATAGGAGTTTCCATCAACAGGTGAATTTCTTCTTTTGTCAGAATCTCCCTTGTTGTTTCCTCGTTCTTGTACTCGTATCGTCTGAAAGGGTCTTTGACGAGCCACTCGTTATCAATCGCCCGAAAAATCATGGCACGGAGATTACGGACAAACACCATTGCGGAATTTATCTTCAGTTGCTTGTCTATTCTAAGGAATGTCTCATAGTTCGTAATAAACGGCAGGGACAATTCTTTCAAGGCAATGTCCTTTACGCGGTAATGCGACTGCAAAAACTCGCCCACGTAAGCACAACCGATTCTATATTTTGTGAATGTGCTCAAAGATTTCATGCCAGCCTTGTATTGTTTTTCCATTTCATCCCTGCTTTGCTCATAGACTTTCATCAAGGTATGGCAGCGATACTCCAATCCAAGAAAAGCGTTCTTAACCTTGTCGGCAGAGACAAAGTTGTCTCGATCTATTATCTCCTGATAATGCTTGCTGATACTCACACGCATTTTGTCCAGTTTGCGGTTCACCTCCAAGGCTTGCATACTTTTTCCAGTCATGCGTCCGCCCTTGGTGTCCCACAAATTGGGATTCACAGTCATCTTGCAACTGAACTGTGCCTGTGTTCCGTCCACTGTGATACGTCCCATAACTGGAACAGTACCGTCTTTCTTTACTACCTGTCTTTTGAGGTAGAAGATAATTGAAAATGTACTCTTCATAACGTCATTCTTTTTTGCGTTCAAAATTAATACATGAAGAGTCTTTTCTTGCTACGCATTTCACGGCAGAACACGGCAAATTTGGTTCGTAACCAAAAATCTTACGTTGCTCATTAGTAACTCACCATAAATCAGAGCATTCAAATTCAATTCGTAACCTTCTTTATTCTTCCGAACCTCAACATTCCCCATTTGGGGTATAGGTTACGGATAGGTAACGTTCCTCTGTCTCATCTTGTCGTATTCCTGTCTTCGTCTGTCCTCGCCACTTTTAACCAAAATGAGGAAAGTAACTGATAACCAGCAAACTTTCATCATTCTTCTCTCAAACACTTTTTATATGTACTTTCAATCGTATAAGATACTCCTTCGCCTTTAAAAAGTCTATCCAGTACCAGAGTCATCAATTCATTTTTCACAGAAATACTTACGATACGGCTTACATCAACAATATCTTTGTTGTATAAGAAACGATATTCTGTCTGATTTTCGATACTAGTCAAGACCTCCTCTACAGTCACATTTTTCAGTCGCAATGTAATTTTGGCGGATTGTGCCAGGATAGGTATACTGATAGCTTGCAAAGCTATACAAAACAACCATATAGCACAGATTCTCCCCATTTTTACATTCGCAGGTACATTAATTCTCTTTTTCATTTTTCTAATTGAAATAAGTTTCATACCTTTACATGTTTGGTTATTGGTTCTACAAATAAGTTGATTAACGAATAACTGAATCTTTGGAAAGGAAGGTGAGTCAGACCTTCCTTTTTTTTTATCAGTTGTCGGAAGCTGAATTCACTGATTATGTCTTTCTCATGGCTTGTATTATTTAAAGGTTAATAAATGTGTTTTTCTCTCGTTTCTATCAATAAGACGTTTCTAAAAATAAAAGCCACATTGGATATCGCATTATTTTTTCATCTGCATTATTTTTTCTTCAAACTATCGTTTATCCCAAATAATCTTTCTATTTTTACCCCCGACAATAGAACCTTTACTACAATACTATGCCGAATATCCAACAACAGACTTCCGACGACCGTTTTCTGGTAATAGCACTAAAACAGGATGATAAACAGGCTTTTACCCGACTATTCCATATTTATTATAAAGATTTGGTATTGTTTGGCGGTACTTACATCCCGGAGAAATCTACCTGTGAAGATATTGTGCAAAATATCTTTCTCAAACTATGGAATGACCGGAAATCATTGGTAATTGAGAACTCACTAAAATCATATTTACTGAAAGCGGTCAGAAATTACTGTCTGGACGAATTACGCCATCGCAGGATTATAGATGAACACATTGCTTACGAACTTAAATCGGATTCTATAGATATAGATACGACAGAAAACTACATACTGTATTCTGATTTATGCCGACAACTTAAAAATGCATTGGAACAATTACCTCCTCAAGAAAGAGAAGTGTTCGAGATGAGCCGATTAGAAAACATTAAATATCAGGAAATAGCCAATCGCCTGAATATCTCTGTCAGAACGGTAGAAGTACGTATCAGCAAAGCATTGAAGCAGCTCCGCATCTTATTAAAAGATTTTTATTTACTACTTTTTTTATTTCTTTTCCACTAATGAATGTGGGATTTTCTTTCTGAAACGTCTATTATATATAAGGTAAAATGCATTATGATAAATAAAGATTCAGACATAGAGATTATAATCTCCAGATATCTCTCGAAAGAGGCTACACCAGAAGAAATAAAGGTACTGGATGATTGGATATCGGCTACTCCCGAAAACTATAGGAGTTTTCTATCACAAAAGAATGTGTGGGAAGTCAGTCACCCGGCTTTTAATCCGGAAGAGATAGATGTGAACAGTGCGCACAGAAAAGTAATGGAGCAGATTCTCCATCCAAACCAGCCGGTTTCCGTTCGTCCTAAGTTGTCCTTCCTACACTATTGGCAGCAAGTGGCAGCTATCTTACTTCTTCCTTTACTGATATTATCTGCTTATCTTTATTTTAAACCCGCTTCTCAAATTGCAGAGACTTATCAGGAGCTATTCACTCCTTATGGCACTTGGTCGGTAGTTAATCTGCCTGACGGTTCTAAGGTTTGGCTAAATGCCGGAAGTTCTTTAAAGTATCCGACTCAATTCAATGATAAGCAAAGAGTTGTTTCAATGCAGGGTGAAGCCTATTTTGAAGTAGAATCCGATAAAGAGCATCCCTTCATCGTAAAAACAAAACAACTAACTGTAGAAGCTACCGGCACTGCATTCAATGTGAACGCATACGCTCCGGATCATGTAGCAGCAGTGACGTTAGTAAAAGGAAAGGTCGCAGTTACTCTTGACCAGAAAAAGACGATTTCCCTTTCACCGGGAGAGAAAATTGACTATAATCTAGCCACTTCTTTATATAACGTCAATAAGACCAACACTTATAAATGGTGCTCATGGAAAGATGGAATACTCATTTTTAGAGATGACCCGCTGGAATATGTATTCAAACGTTTGGGACAGACTTATAACGTGGAATTTATTCTGAAAGACGCCGAATTAGGAAAGTATTCCTATAAAGCGACTTTTGAAGGTGAATCTTTAAATGAGATTTTGCGCTTGCTTGAAATGAGTGCACCTATTCGCTGTAAAGAGGTTAGTAACCGCAACAGCAATAATGAGAAGTTTGAAAAGCAGCGTATAGAGGTGAGTAGGATTGTAGGGAAATAAGTTTGTATTAGTACAAACTTAATCGTATGGCTTCAAATTAATTTCATTTGGTAGTATTAAGTTGTACGACACCCGGGTCTCATGCACACCGACACCCGGGTGTTGAACATGCTGACACCCGGGTGTCAAGCAGCATGAGACCCGGGTGTCGTACAATTTATTCTTGCAGTATCTTTTTTTCTTCTCTACTATAAGTTATGATCCCAACCACTATTAATTAAAGTCATTAGTCCCATAACAGTACAGAAACGAATTTATTACTTCATCTTGTATACCAGCGTTCCTCCTTTTACAATATCCTCATGCGAGATTGTTTTCTTCGTATATGGTTCGCCATTCAATGTAATACTATCTACATATTTATGTTCTTTCGACAAATTCTCCGCAATAATCGTGAAAGTCTTGCCATCGGCCAGATGCAAGGTCATCTTCGGCAACTGTGGAGCACCGAATACATATTCCGCACTTACCGGATCTACCGGATAAAATCCCATCGCACTAAGCATATACCAGGCAGACATCTGTCCGCAATCATCATTTCCGCAAAGTCCGTCGGGTTTGTTTTTGTATTGAGTATCAAATATTTCACGAACCAATTCCTGTGTACGTTCCGGACGACCAGCCAGTGCATACAAATAAGTCACATGATGGCTTGGCTCATTTCCATGAGCATATTGCCCGATTAATCCAGTAACATCTGCTAAACTTTCACCTTCTAGCTTAACCGTAAACAATGAGTCTAATTTATTCAAGAAAGGTTTTTCTCCCCCAAACAACTGGATTAATCCTGGAACATCATGTTGTACATGCCAAGTATATTGCCATGCATTTCCTTCCGTATAATCTCCACCGACACTTTCAGAATGTGCCAACGCACTTGGGTTAAACGGAGCTTTCCAAGTTCCGTCAGCTTTGCGCGGACGCATGAACTTCGTCTCCGGATCGAAAAGATTCTTATAATAGTCAGCACGTTTCGCGAAGTAAGCGGCATCTTCCTCTTTACCCATACGACGTGCCATATCGGCAGCAGCATAATCATCATATACAGATTCTAAAGTGGAAGATACAGATTCTGCTTTTATCAGATCTGTCGGGAAATAACCATATTTCGTATAAACCTCCCAATCAGACTTCAACGGATGAGATACAGTCTGCGTCTTCTTTATTATATTGAAAGCACGTTCAGCGTCAAAGCCACGGAATCCTTTGCGATAAGCCTCGGCAATGACTGATACGCCGTGATTACCAATCATACAGAAATTCTCTTTTCCCCACAATCCCCAAATAGGCAGGAAGCCTTGCACTTCACCCTGTTCGATGAGAGAATTCACAAAACCGTCCACACGTTCGGGAATCACTAATGTATAAAACGGATGAGCGGCACGGTAAGTATCCCACAAAGAGAACGTAGAATAGAAAGCACCCGTTCCAGCCTTTACTATAGAGTCGGCAGCATTACGATACATACCGTCTACGTCCGAAATTTGATTAGGCTGAATCAATGCGTGGTAGAAACAAGTATAGAAATTTGTCTTTTCATCATCGGTACCCTCTATTTCAATACGGCTCAAATAGTTATTCCATTCATTGTGGGCGGCAGTTCTCACTCCTTCAAAATCCCAGGCAGGAATTTCTGCTTCCAGATTCTTTTTAGCCCCGTCTATGCTGGTGGTGGAAAGAGCCACTTTCATCATCAGCTCGTCTCCCGGCTGCATGTCAAAAGAGGCTATGATGCGTTTTCCTTTTTCTGTTTCGCCCATCGGAAGATAAAGTGAATCGACTACCGGACGATTGAATTTCATCACAAAGAAATAATCCTGATTGACCCATACCGTGTTATTGACATGCCCTGTCAGTGTTTGAGCATCTTCCCAGTTCACTTCACAACTATTAACTTGTGAATGATATTGTTCTTCTCTCCATGCAGGACCATGTTGCAAGTCAATCAATATAGAGGCAGAATCAGCCTTGTGATAAGTATAGCGGTGAAGGGCAGCATGGATAGAGGCAGTCAGTTCCGCTTTTACCTGTGGATCAGAGAGCTCTGCGGTGTAATATCCCGGAGTAGCCGCTTCTTTATCTTTAGGGAAATGACTACGATAAGCATCCCACGCACGGGCACGTGTGCCAGTGACCGGCATCACCAAAATATCACCTAAGTCCATACATCCCGTTCCATTCAGATGTGTTTGAGTAAATCCCCAAATCAGAGAATCCTCATAAACATATTCAGAACAGTAGCGCCAACCAACTGCTCCCGTCACAGGACTGGTCTGTATCATACCGAAAGGATAACATGCGCCGGGAAATGTATGCCCGTTGTCTGCGCCACCGATAAAGGTATTAACGTATTGAGTATAATCTTTTGTATCCGTCTTTTCAGCCGGAGTACAAGAAGAATAAAAAAACAAGCCTGCTGCCAGAGTTGCAGCCATAAAAGGGGTTTTTCTTCTCATGGTAAATATAATAATGTTAAGTTAATGCCGCATTATATATGCTGATATTTATCTAATTTTTCACGATAGTAGCTTTCTACATCTTTCCAGTGGTAATAAGGAGCTACGTCTGTTTTCACCGGTAGTTTAGTTTCCTTTTCATTAAGTAATACTTTTACCAATACATCGTTACTTCCTTTTTTATGAAAAAAGACGAATTGCACGTTACTAGCCATCGGGAAAATATCATACGCTCTCCATTGTTCGGATAACTTTTCTACATCAGGGTAAGATTCACCATAATGATTCAGTTCCAATAAAGCGACCAACGGTAACAGACAAGACTCATGGCCAAATCTTAAAGTGGCCTGCTTTTTACCTTCTTTCAAAGCAGCATCTGCCCTATCTAAAATATTACGTAACAAGTCGGCTTCCCGATAGGGCATCAAACCATCCGTTACAGGAGAACAAGCGTGTGTCAGATACCAATATAAGTTGTTACAGCTCCATAGATCATAACACTCTTCATCCGTGAAAAGAGAATATAGCTGCATATCTGTATCATGACTCTGCATATTACAAGCCAAATCAAAAAGACGTCTCATCAGGCGCGCTTCATCAACGTTTGCTTTGACATACGCTTCGTCTGTAAACAATGTTTTCATCAACCGTTCCGGACGTACATGGGTAGCCTCAAAATCTTTCTGAACCTTTTTCACTTTATCGGAACTAGCTATTTTACTCAAATCCTTAGCAGGAGGATTCATGTAATACATATCATGGTAACTTGCATCATTCTTGATACATAGATTAGGATTTATCGCCTGCAATTGGAGACACTCGGATGTCATGGATAATATACACCGGATGACAACTGTGGAACGGGCATCCACTTCTGTTCCATCCGCAAATATTTGTGGGAAATTAGTATACATACGCTTTGCAATTCCTCTGTGTTGGCGTGCTCCCACCGAAGTCAGTTCACCAAGACGACCTTCCGCCATATCAGCCATGCGCAAAACAATATCCAGTGTGTTTTTACCTGTTGCAGTAAGTTTGTTTAAAGAATCGGCTTTTAATAAAGTTTGCTTGGGGAAACGATAATCATTCGGATCAATCAAATACCGTGAACCATGACGCATATATGTACTGATATAAAAAGGTTCGTACCCCTTAGGAGCAGCTGTCTGCTTGGCAGTAGGCGTGGGATATGCATAATAATTATTAGCGGATAAATACCGGTTTGCACGGATCTCTTCACGAGCAGTTTGCGCTTGTACCGTCCATACAAACAAGAGCAATAAAAAGATAGATGTGAGTTTTTTCATGATAGTATTATTCAATGTATTAATAGTTGTGCCACAAAATTAGAGATTTCTTCTCATTTAAAAGGATTTGATACAGACAAATATACTTAAATCTTAAATGAAGGAAGTTCCTATTTATATGGATTCGCTGTGATAAAACAAAAATTCGTACGACTTATTGAATAAATATCAACTCAATTATTTATCTTTGTTAGCTTAATAACAAGCTGGCGCAAAAAACAATAAGTATAATGAAAGATTTCTTGAAATTTACACTTGCCACGGTGACAGGTATCATTTTGTCAAGTATTGTATTATTTATAATCAGCATGGTAACGTTGTTTGGCATCATGTCTGCTTCGGACACGGAAACAATCGTAAAAAAGAATTCTGTAATGATGCTCGACTTAAACGGAACGTTGGTTGAACGTACGCAAGAAGATCCGCTGGGTATTTTATCACAGTTGTTGGGTGACGGATCTAACACGTACGGACTGGACGATATTCTTTCTTCTATCCAGAAGGCTAAAGAAAACGAAAATATTAAAGGGATTTATCTACAGGCAAACTCATTAGGCACCTCCTATGCTTCTTTGCAGGAAATCCGCAACGCACTGCTCGACTTCAAAGAAAGTGGAAAATTCGTTATTGCTTATGCAGACTCCTATACGCAGGGACTTTATTATCTTTCCAGTGCAGCCGATAAGGTGTTGCTCAATCCCAAAGGAATGATTGAATGGCGGGGTATCGCCTCTGCTCCCCTGTTCTACAAAGATTTGCTGCAAAAAATAGGAGTTGAGATGCAGGTGTTCAAGGTAGGAACTTACAAATCTGCCGTAGAGCCGTTTATTGCTACGGAAATGAGTCCTGCCAACCGCGAACAGGTTACCACATTTATCACTTCTATCTGGGGGCAGGTTACGGAAGGGGTATCTACTTCACGCAATATTTCTGTAGACTCACTGAATGTTTATGCAGATCGCATGCTCATGTTCTATCCGGCAGAAGAGAGTATAAAATGCGGATTGGCTGATACACTGATTTATCGCAATGATGTGCGCAATTATCTTAAGAAATTGGTAGAGATCAATGAAGATGATAATCTTCCTATATTAGGATTGGGCGACATGATGAACGTAAGGAAAAATGTGCCGAAAGATAAAAGCGGTAATATCGTAGCTGTTTATTATGCATCCGGTGAGATTACAGACTATCCGAGCTCTGCAACTTCCGAAGACGGGATTGTCGGTTCGAAAGTCATTCGTGACCTGCGCAAATTGAAAGATAATGATGATGTGAAAGCTGTTGTACTCCGTGTCAACTCTCCAGGTGGAAGCGCTTTCGCCTCGGAACAAATCTGGCATGCTGTAAAAGAGCTGAAAACAAAGAAACCGGTCATTGTCTCTATGGGTGATTATGCTGCGTCAGGAGGTTACTACATCTCTTGCGTTGCCGATACGATTGTTGCAGAGCCTACTACCCTGACCGGTTCTATCGGAATCTTCGGTATGATTCCTAATGTGAAAGGATTGACTGACAAAATCGGCTTAAGTTATGATGTCGTAAAAACGAATAAATACGCTGATTTCGGAAATATCATGCGTCCGTTTAACGAGGATGAGAAATCATTGCTTCAAATGATGATAACTGAAGGATATGATACCTTTGTAACTCGTTGTGCCGAAGGACGTCACATGACGAAGGAAGCTATCGAGAAGATTGCCGAAGGCCGTGTATGGACTGGGGAAACTGCTAAAGAACTGGGATTAGTAGACGAATTAGGTGGCATTGACAAGGCACTGGATATTGCTGTTGCAAAAGCCGGTATCGAAGGCTATACCGTTGTGTCTTATCCTGAGAAACAAGATTTCCTGTCTTCCCTGCTTGATACGAAACCGACGAATTATGTAGAATCACAATTACTGAAAAGTAAATTAGGCGAGTACTACCAGCAATTCGGCTTACTGAAAAATCTGCAAGAACAATCCATGATTCAGGCACGTATTCCGTTCGAACTGAATATAAAATAAACCGTAATACATGGACGAACACTTTATCAAGATACATAAGTGGCTCTACCCTGCCTCCTGGCTCTACGGAGCAGTGGTAATGATGAGAAATAAACTCTTTGACTGGGAAGTTCTTCAATCAAAGAGTTTTGATATACCTATCATCAGCGTGGGTAATCTCGCTGTAGGAGGGACAGGAAAAACTCCACACACTGAATATCTGATAAAGTTTCTTTGTAATCAATATAAGGTAGCTGTATTAAGCCGGGGATATAAACGGCACACGAAAGGTTATGTATTGGCAACTCCGGAAAGTACGGCAAGAAGCATTGGCGACGAACCTTACCAGATGCATCAAAAATTCCCGTCTGTCACAGTAGCTGTCGATGAAAAGCGTTGTCATGGCATAGAAAAGTTGCTTGCACTGCAAAAGCCTTCAATAGATGTTATCCTATTGGACGATGCTTTCCAGCACCGATACGTCAAACCGGGATTGAGTATTCTGTTAACGGATTATCACCGATTATTCTGTGATGACACTTTGCTCCCCGCAGGACGGCTTCGTGAACCAATTAGCGGCAAGAATCGGGCGCAAATCGTTATTGTCACCAAATGCCCGCAAGACATCAAGCCTATTGATTATAACATTATCACGAAACGGCTGAACCTTTATCCATATCAACAGTTATTCTTCTCATCGTTCCGGTATGGTAACCTGCAACCAGTGTTCCCTACCATGTCTCCGGACACAAATGCAATTTCGACAAACCATGAGGTTGCTTTGTCCTCACTGACAAACACTGATATATTATTGATGACGGGAATTGCCTCACCTGCCCCTATTCTCGAAAGACTGGAAGGTTGTACCAAACAAATAGATTTACTATCGTTTGACGATCACCACAATTTCACTCATCGGGATATACAGCTTATCAAAGAACGGTTTCATAAACTGAAAGGAGAACACCGGTTGATTATTACCACCGAGAAAGATGCAACACGCCTGATTAACCATCCGGCTTTGGACAAGGAATTGAAACCATTTATCTACGCCTTGCCTATTGAAATTGAAATATTACAAAATCAACAAGATAAATTTAACCAACATATTATTGACTATGTTAGAGAAAATACAAGAAACCGCAGCTTATCTGAAAGGTAAGATGCATACCAGTCCGGAAACTGCTATTATACTAGGCACCGGGCTTGGCAGTTTGGCAAACGAAATCACCGAGAAGTATGAAATAAAGTATTCGGATATCCCCAACTTCCCGGTATCTACCGTCGAAGGTCATAGCGGTAAGCTGATTTTCGGCAAACTAGGCAATAAGGATATCATGGCTATGCAGGGACGCTTCCACTATTACGAGGGTTATTCGATGAAAGAAGTAACTTTCCCTGTACGTGTCATGCGTGAATTAGGTATCAAAACCTTGTTTGTATCCAATGCCAGTGGCGGTACAAATGCAGATTTCGAAATCGGTGACCTGATGATTATCACTGACCATATCAACTATTTCCCCGAACATCCGCTTCGCGGAAAAAATATCCCTTACGGACCTCGCTTCCCGGACATGAGCGAAGCATACTGCAAGGAATTGATTAGTAAGGCTGACGAGATTGCCAAAGAAAAAGGAATTAAAGTACAACACGGAGTGTATATTGGTACGCAAGGTCCTACTTTCGAAACTCCTGCCGAATATAAATTATTCCATATCCTTGGTGCTGATGCAGTTGGTATGTCTACCGTTCCGGAAGTTATCGTAGCCAACCATTGTGGTATCAAAGTTTTTGGTATTTCCGTCATTACCGACTTAGGAGTAGAAGGAAAAATCGTAGAAGTAACACACGAAGAAGTTCAGAAAGCCGCTGACGCTGCTCAACCGAAAATGACCACGATCATGCGCGAACTTATCAACCGTGCCTAAACAATCATCCCGATTTATGAGAACTGAAATAGCATCTCTCGGTGAGTTTGGTCTGATTGACCGCCTCACCGAGGGAATCAAACTGGAAAACGAATCCAGCAAATATGGAGTGGGCGACGATGCCGCCGTTCTCTCCTACCCTTCAGAAAAGCAAGTACTGGTAACAACCGACCTGCTTATGGAAGGTGTGCATTTTGACCTGACTTATGTTCCCTTGAAGCATTTGGGATATAAATCAGCAGTAGTTAATTTCTCCGATATTTATGCCATGAACGGTACTCCCCGGCAGATTACGGTATCTCTTGGTCTTTCCAAGCGTTTCAGCGTGGAAGATATGGACGAACTTTATTCCGGTATCCGTCTGGCTTGCCAGCAATATAATGTCGACATTGTGGGAGGCGATACCACTTCTTCCTTGACAGGCCTTGCTATCAGCATCACCTGTATTGGCGATGCCGACAAGGATAAAGTAGTTTACCGTAATGGCGCCAAAGACACTGACCTGATCTGCGTCAGCGGCGACTTGGGGGCAGCCTATATGGGTTTACAACTCTTGGAACGTGAAAAAGTCGTATTGCAAGGTGATAAAGATGTCCAACCGGATTTCTCCGGCAAAGAGTATTTATTAGAACGCCAATTGAAACCGGAAGCGCGCAAAGATATCATTGAGAAATTGGCAGCCGCCAATATTGTCCCTACTTCTATGATGGACATTTCCGACGGCCTGTCATCAGAACTGATGCATATCTGCAAACAAAGCAATGCTGGTTGCCGCGTTTACGAGGAGCATATCCCAATCGATTATCAGACTGCTGTTATGGCTGAAGAGTTTAACATGAATCTTACGACTTGTGCCTTGAATGGTGGAGAAGATTATGAACTACTCTTTACTGTTTCCATCGCCGATCATGAGAAAATTTCACAAATGGAAGGAGTTCGTCTCATCGGACATATTACCAAACCCGAACTTGGCTGTGCATTGATTACCCGTGATGGACAAGAATTCGAACTAAAAGCACAGGGATGGAATCCATTAAAAGAAGATAAGCAATAGATTTCATCACATACCTGAAATATTTTTCATCTTATACAACACTGATAATTAGCCGACTAACTTTTTATCAGTGTTTTTTATTTCCATAAGACTTGCAGAATCCAAAAGTTTCACTACCTTTGCAACCGCAAAAGAGATATTACCGGACCGAACAAGCATGAGGTGCCATAGCTCAGTTGGTAGAGCAAAGGACTGAAAATCCTTGTGTCCCCGGTTCGATTCCTGGTGGCACCACTATCGATTCGGTAATTTCTCGGAACCCATTGAAATTCAATCATTTCAATGGGTTTTCTTTTATACTCCAATACGCAAATTCTAGCCGATTCGAGTATCTGGAAATGTCCCATTCGGTGGCTTTTTCAGAGTCCCTTTAAAAAACCACCGATTGCACTATATTTCACTCATTTACAATAATTTGCGCCAATCATTTTTAGGAGCAAAAACATACTTTTGCATACCTGCTTGAATGTAATGGAAACAGCGAAAAAAGAAAAGCAAAAAAGATTCTTCCTTTACTGACAAATATAAGATGAAGGAAAACAAAGAGAATCTTAAAACTAAAAAAAACGGTGGTTTTTCAGACCATGTCTACCAAAAAGCCACCGATTTTAACTTTTTTACCGACTTCCAACTCATCTTTCAAGTTGACAGAATAACTAATTGTATTTACCAACTTAAAGAAAAAAGGTTATGAAACAAGGAACAATGAAGATTCTGTTTTTCGTTCTCAAAACGAAATTAT
>ERZ826242.308-NODE-308-length-74944-cov-5.478428_pt1 | contig 74944 bp, 63 predicted proteins | sample MGYA00519871_ERZ826242 | MGnify/ENA primary metagenome ERZ826242 (study PRJEB31778, sample SAMEA3449226) | human gut metagenome | biome: human gut; feature: human-associated habitat; material: faeces | place: United Kingdom | collected 2010/2012 ... | reverse complement strand
AAGGCAACGGACTCTGACTCCGTCATTTCAAGGTTCGAATCCTTGTAGCCCAGCTTTGAAACCCCAAAGGAAAGACCTTTGGGGTTTTTGTTACCCGGTGCCCATAAGGAAGCTGCGGAGGCAGGTTCTGGAGGTGACAGATGACACAAAAACGTGATATACTAAGGGACATGGGTCTGCATAAAAGAAATGAAAGGGCAGACATAAGAGGAAAGGCAGAATCAGAATTTATGTATAGCTATCAGGCGAGGATCAGATACAGTGAACTGGATGAGTCCGGACATCTGAAACCGGAAGCGCTTCTGGATTATTTCCAGGACTGTTCCACATTCCAGTCAGAGGATCTGGGAGTTGGGATTGAATATTTAAGAGAGAAAAATATGGTATGGGTGCTCAGCAGCTGGCAGATCATAGTAGACAGATATCCGGTACTGGGAGAAGTGGTAACGGTAGGAACCCAGCCTTACGAATTTAAAGGGTTTATGGGTTTCCGTAACTTTGTGATGGAGGATGCATCAGGAAAGAGGATTGCCTGTGCCAATGCCCTGTTCAGCCTGATCAATATTGAAACGGCAGGTCCCATGCGTCCCACGGAGGAAATGCTGGAGAAGTATGTTCTTGGTGAAAAGATTGATATGGAATATGCACCAAGAAAGATCAGGATCCCGGATGGGGCGGTAAAGGGCGAGGAGGTTCTGATCAGACCGCATCATCTGGATACGAACCATCATGTGAATAATGGCCAGTATGTGAGGATCGCTATAGACAGCTTACAGAAGGATTGCCATATCAGCCAGCTCCGTGCAGAGTACAAGAAGCAGGTAAGGCTTCATGAGGTGTTAACTCCTTATATTGTAAGGACAGAGAAGGGTGGTTATGTGGTAGATCTGAGAAATCAGGAGAATGAAACCTGTTGTATCGTAGAGATTGAAGAGAACGGAGAAAACGCATGATAGAAGTAGGGAAAAAGCAGTTACTTACGGTAGTAAAGAAAGTGGATTTTGGTGTATATCTTTCTGACAGCCTGGATAAGGAAGCACAGGATCCGGCAGACCGGGTGCTGCTTCCGATCAAACAGGTGCCGGAGGGAACTGAGGTGGCAGACAGCCTGTCAGTTTTTATTTACAGAGATTCTGAGGACCGGCTGATAGCAACTACAAGAGAGCCCATGCTTCAGGTGGGAGGACTGGCAGTCCTTACTGTGAAGCAGGTGGGACGGATCGGTGCGTTTCTTGACTGGGGGCTGGAAAAGGATCTGTTCCTGCCCTTTAAGCAGCAGACTGCGCCTGTGAAGCCTGGAGAACAGTGTCTGGTAACTCTTTACGTAGATAAGAGCGGAAGACTGTGTGCATCCATGAAGGTCTATCATTTCCTGCGGACGGACAGTTCTTACCAGAAGGATGACAAGGTAGAGGGAATTGTTTATGAGATCAGTTCCAATTTTGGTATCTTTGTGGCAGTGGATGACTGTTTCTCTGCCCTGATCCCGAGGAAAGAACCGGCAGAAGGCATCCGCGTAGGTGACAGGATCACTGCCCGTGTGACAGAGGTGAAGGAAGATGGAAAGCTTTCCTTAAGTCTCCGCGAAAAGGCATATGTGCAGATGGGCGAGGATGCTGAAAAGCTCCTGACACTGATCCGGGAGGCAGGAGGCAGTCTTCCCATAGGGGATAAATCGGCACCGGATAAGATCAGGGAGCTGACAGGCATGAGCAAAAATGAATTCAAGCGTGCCGCCGGCAATCTTTATAAGCAGAGAGTGGCAGAAATTACAGCAGACAGGATCAGCAGTTATGAACAGTAAAAAAGTAAACCTTGCGTTTCTCATTTCAGTCATAGTTTATGTAGGAGGTGTATTTGCCATCAGTGCTTTCTGCCCCTATATATTGGAAAATGTTGTCCTGAATAATCTGATCTGCGAATCCATGATGGTACTGCCGGGATTTGTGATATTCCTGTTTTCCGAGAAGGAGAAAGCAGAGTTTCTTTCCTTTCACAGGATAAAGACCGGTACCCTGCTGGCAGTGATCCCATTTACCCTTTTCAGCATGCCGTTGATTTCCCTAGCAAATCTGCTGTCCCAGTTTTTTACCACAAATCGGGTGATAGAAGCCATGGAAACAACCGATATGGGACAGATCGCGTTTCTGCCATTACTCTTTTCTACAGGTATTTTTGCTCCGTTTTGTGAAGAGCTTCTCTGCCGTGGTATTTATTACCGGGGTTATCGGAAATCAGGAAGTGCCTTCCAGGCCATGCTGCTGTCAGCACTGTTGTTTGCCCTGATCCATATGAATGTGAATCAGGCAATTTATGCTTTTCTCATGGGGGTACTGGCGGTACTTTTGGTGGAGGCTTCAGGAAGTCTGTGGGCATCCGTTTTTTACCATGTGCTGATCAATTCCAGCCAGGTATTCCTGATGCGCATTATGATGACAGCAAATCCGGATATCTACAGTGATTCTGCAACGCAGCTTACAAATGGAACACTGGCCATGGCAGCGGGAAGCTTTCTGATCATAGCGGCGATCATGGCACCCTTTGCATGGATGATCCTTGTGTGGATGAGTAAGAATGAAAACCGCAGGGGCGTGCTGATGGAGATTCTTGAGAAGCGGAAGGAAAAGAAGGAGAAAATGATTTCTGTACCGTTAGTGCTGGCAGTTCTGTTCTGCATCATAATGATCATATATACGGAGATCGTAGGATAAAAATTCCCCACAGACCATATGATCTGTGGGGATCAGGTTCCCTAAATAAGAACGTCAATATTGCTTCCTACCGAAGGATTCACAGACAGCTCCATGGAACGATCCATCATCTGAATCATGCCTGCGCCTGCCGATTCTGCATCGTCGAGAGATTTGCTCAGCATGGCAGTTCCAACTTGGTTTAAAAGCCTGCTGCTGGACAAGGCTGTAGATAATTCGGGAATATTCATAACGACACCATCCTTTCTCCGTATCGTGGATTGCATTTCTTTTGCCTCTATAGTATAGCACATATTTCCCATAAATAAAACAGGAAATCATTTTGTTTATCTTGTATAAGGAAAAAACAGGATTTTTTTGAGAAAAAACATGAATAATTCACAAATATCATTGAAAAATAAGTAGATTTATTTGTACATTTGTTTTAAAATAGAAAATAAATTTTTTCTTGGGGTTAATTTCTAGGGCAGAAGTATTGTGAAAAATGTATAAGTGAAAAATACGTGCAGCTAAAGGAATGGGGATATGATATCAAATCAAACATTACAGAGCACGATTGAAGGACTGAAAGCCATTGCACGGGTGGAGTTCTGCATTATGGATACCGAGGGCAAGGAGGTTGCTTCTACAGGAAATATCAGTGTAAATGGAGGTGCCGTAGCTGAGTTTGCCAAGTCACCGGCAGATTCCCAGGAGATCCAGGGGTGTCAGTACTTTAAGATTTATGATGAACAGCAGCTGGAGTATGTCATGGTTACAGCCGGAACCGGTGAGGATGTATATACGATCGGCAAGATGGCGGCATTCCAGGTACAGAATCTGATGGTAGCCTATAAGGAGCGGTTTGACAAGGATAATTTTATCAAAAACCTGCTGCTTGATAATCTGCTTCTGATTGATATTTACAGCAGGGCAAAGAAGCTTCATATTCAGACAGATGTCAACAGAGTGGTCATGATTGTTGAGACGGAGAATGGAAAGGACAGTAACATCCTGGAGATGATGCGTTCCTATTACAGTAATAACAGTGGAGATTTTGTTACGGCAGTTGATGAGAATAATGTTATTATTGTAAAGGATCTTTCAGAAGGCGAGAGCATGAAGGAGATCGAGAAGACGGCGGCAGGCATTGAGAAGTTCCTGCAGAAGGAACATATGACGGGTATCCATATTGCGTATGGAACTGTTGTGAAGGAGATCAAGGAGGTAAGCCGTTCCTACAAGGAGGCAAAAATGGCACTGGATGTCGGTAAGATCTTCTTTGATGAAAAGAATGTGATCGCTTACAGTGAGCTGGGAATCGGGCGACTGATCTATCAGCTTCCCATTCCACTTTGCAAGATGTTTATCCGTGAGATCTTCGGTGATAAGAGTCCGGATGATTTTGATGAGGAAACACTTGTTACGATCAATAAGTTTTTTGAAAACAGCCTGAATGTTTCTGAAACGTCAAGACAGCTGTTTATCCACAGAAATACACTGGTATACCGTCTGGATAAGCTGCAGAAGAGAACAGGGCTTGATCTTCGGGTATTTGAGGATGCGATCACATTCCGTATCGCACTGATGGTCGTGAAATATATGAAGTACATGGAAAGTTTTGAGTATTAAGATACAGGTGGTGAAAAAAGTGGCAAGAGAGCAAAGGAGCAGAAGAAGAAAAGGAACTGCAAGTGATGAGATCATCACAATGAATCATGTCAGCAAGGCTTATGCAACAGGTGCTCCCGCACTGAATGGGGTAGATCTTCATATTAAAAAGGGAGAGTTTGTATTTATTGTAGGAGATAGTGGATCAGGAAAATCAACCATGATCAAGCTCCTTCTCCGGGAGCTTGTGCCTACGGAGGGAGAGATCAATGTTATGGGATATGATCTCGTCAGGATCAGGCACCGAAAAATTCCCATGTTCCGCAGGAATCTGGGGATCGTGTTCCAGGATTTCCGTCTTTTAAAGGACAGGAATGTATATGAGAATGTTGCCTTTGCACAGCGAATTATCCAGAAACCGACCAAGGAGATAAAGAGAAATGTACCAAGCATACTGGCAACGGTAGGACTTGCAGGCAAATATAAGGCGAAGCCGAGGCAGCTTTCCGGTGGTGAGCAGCAGAGAGTGGCGATCGCAAGGGCACTGGTCAACAGACCGAGCATTCTTCTGGCAGATGAGCCTACCGGAAATCTGGATCCTAAGAACTCATGGGAGATCATGAAGCTGCTGGAGCAGATTAATGAGAACGGTACGACAGTGCTGGTCGTAACCCATAACCGTGAGATCGTTAATGCCATGCAGAAAAGAGTCGTTACAATGAAGAAGGGTGTCATTGTAAGTGATGAAGAGAAGGGTGGTTATATAGACGATGAGGATTAGTACATTTTTTTATACCATCAAACAGGGATTTATTAACATTTTCAGAAATAAATGGTTTTCACTGGCATCTATAGCTACGATCAGTGCCTGCCTGTTTCTGTTTGGTCTTTTTTATTCCATTCTGATGAATGTGCAGAATATTGTGAAGACTGCGCAGGAGGGTGTATCTGTAACGGTTTTCTTTGATGAAGGTATCAGTGATGACCGGATTCAGCAGATCGGGGATGAGATCCAGAAGAGACCTGAGGTTTCCAAGATCAATTTTATCTCAGCAGATGAAGCATGGGACAGCTTTAAGGAGGAATATCTTGGTGAATATGCAGACGGATTTACAGAAAATCCGCTGGAAAATTCTGCAAGCTATGAGATCTATCTGAATGATGTATCCATGCAGCCGGCGCTTGTTTCTTTCCTGGAAGGGCTTGACGGGATTCGTGAGGTAAACCGGTCTGAAATCACGGCAGCATCACTGACCGGCATCAATGCGCTGATCGCCTATGCATCCATCGGTATCATAGCGATTCTGTTTGCGGTATCTATTTTCCTGATCAGTAATACTGTTACGATCGGTATTTCAGTTAGAAAAGAAGAAATTTCCATTATGAAATATATCGGTGCTACAGACTTCTTCGTCAGATCTCCCTTCGTCATTGAGGGTATGCTGATCGGAGCAATCGGAGCACTGATCCCCATGGGAATCATCTACAGTGTTTATAATGAAGTGATCGGTTATATCATAGGTAAGTTTTCCAATCTGTCAAAGCTGCTTGCCTTTCTGCCTGTAAATGAAATCTTTGCGAAGCTCCTGCCGGGATCACTGATCATGGGCATAGGAATCGGTTTCCTTGGAAGTATCATTACGGTTAGAAAGCATTTGAGAGTGTGATCATATTCATGAAAAAATGGAAAAAAGGACTCTGCCTTTTGCTGAGTGTTCTGCTGGTAAGTTCAGCCGGAAGCGCAGGCACACTTTCTGCCAGTGCACAGGAGCTGACGAATGACAGCATCAGGCAGAAGGAAGAAGAGATAAAAAAAGCAAAAGAAGAAAAGAACAGCCTTCAAAGCAGTCTGAGTAATGTAAAAGAGATCAAGAAGCAGCTTGAAACCTCCAAGAATAATCTGGCCAATTATATTACGGAGCTGGATGCTAATCTGTCTACGATACAGGCCAAGATAGAAGAACTTAAGGGTCTGATCACAGAGAAGGAAGAGGAAATTGCTGCCAAGGAAAAAGAGCTGGAGGAGGCTGTGGCGGTACAGGAAGCCCAGTATGAGGCAATGAAGGCCCGGATCAAGTTTATGTATGAAAAGGGAGATACGGTATACCTTGAACTCCTTTTTGCGGCAGACAGCTTTGGCGAGGTGTTGAACAAGGCTGAGTATATTGAGATGCTTTCCTCATATGACAGGAAAAAGCTGGATGAATATGTAGCACAGGCTGAGTATGTTTCCCTGTGCAAGGAAAGCCTGGAGGAGGAAAAAAGCGTTCTGGATGAAGCCAGGAGGGTACAGGAAGAAGAAGAGGCTTCCATGAATGCACTGATCTCGGCCAAAGAACAGGAGATCAGCAATGTAACATCTGATATCAAGAATAAAGAGGCTGCTATTGCGGAATATGAGGCTGATATTGCAGCACAGAATCAGACCATTGCGGCATTGGAAAAGGCAGTCGCAGAGGAAAGAGCCAGACTGGCAGAGGAGCAGGGCAGAAGATATGATGGTGGAGTATTCACCTGGCCGGCGCCGTCGTATACGAGGATATCGGATGATTATGGAAACCGTATCCATCCTACTCTTGGTATTCAGAAATTCCATAATGGAATTGATATGGCAGCACCGGGAGGCAGTGCGATCCTGGCCGCATATGACGGTAAAGTAGTTGCTGCTGATTACAACAGCAGTATGGGAAATTATATCATGATCGATCATGGTGACAGCCTGTATACGATTTATATGCATGCATCGGCACTTTATGTTTCCAAGGGGACCGAGGTTTCCAAGGGGCAGAAGATAGCTGCGGTGGGAACTACAGGGCGATCCACTGGCAATCATCTGCATTTCAGCGTGCGGAAGGGTGGAAGCTATGTGAATCCATGGAGTTACCTGAAGGGTTGATAACAGACGGGAGTGTGTGGATTGGAAGAGCAGGAAACAGAACAGACATTACAGGGAGAACAACAGACTGAGCTGCAGAAGGGAGAAAAAGACAGGAGACTGCCACTTTTCTTTGGAGGAATGGCAGCAGGAATTGCTGTATGTGTGCTGATTGGAGCCGGGGTTTTTGCGGGAAAAAGCATTTATGGATTAGTGAAGACCCAGGGGGGTGCGCAGAGTGAATCCAGTGTTGTGAATGCAGAAACCATACAGAAGATGAGGAGCCTGGAGAGCGTAATCGAAAAATATTACTACGATTACAAGGATGAGCCTACGACAGAGGAGAACCTGCAGACAGGTATCTATAAGGGTATGACAGAGGCGTTGAATGATCCTTATTCTGAGTACTATACCGCAGAGGAGCTGAAAGAGGTTGTGGACGGCAACAATGGTGTTTCCTACGGGATTGGGGCTTATATTACGCTGGATAAGGAGCAGGATATGGCGGTGATCGCCGGTGTCATGGAAGGAACGCCTGCCGAGGAGGCTGGTCTTAAGGAAGGCGATGTGATCTATGAGGTAGATGGGGAAGAAACCAGGGGACTCAGCACCAGCAGGGTTGTTTCCATGGTCAAGGGAAAAGAAGGGACTACCGTTCATCTGACCATTTACCGGGAGGGAGAGGCTGACTTCCTTGAAGTAGATATTGTAAGAAGCAAGCTGATCGAAACAACTACAGTGCGCTATGGCATGGTGGAAGGTGAAGAAGGAATCGGCTATCTGCAGATCACAGAGTTTGATACAGTTACCCTGGATCAGTTTAATGAGGCTATGGCAGAGCTTCGTGCTGATGACATGAAGGGACTGATCCTGGATCTTCGGAGCAATCCGGGCGGAGATCTTTCTGTGGTAGTTGAGATTGCAAGACGTCTTCTGCCGGCAGGACTGATCACTTATACAGAAGTGCCTTCCGGACAGCGGACAGAATATACCTGTGATGGTGAATATGAAATTGACATACCCATGGTGGTACTGATCAATGGGTATTCGGCGAGCGCAGCGGAGATCCTGGCTGGAGCGATCCAGGATCACAATAAGGGAACTGTTGTGGGAACAACCAGTTACGGCAAGGGTATCGTACAGAGGTTGATCACACTGGAGGATGGCAGCGCTGTGAAGCTGACTGTCAGCGGCTGGTTCACACCGAATGGCAATAATATTCAGGGAAGTGGAATCGAGCCGGATGTTGAAGCAGAATATGACACCGATCTGGCAGAAACAGAAGGTCTGGACAGCCAGGTGGAAAAGGGAATCGAAATTCTGAAAGAAAAGATTGGATAAAAATAATATTGTTTTGATTTAGAGCCTGCAGGTTATGGATCTGCAGGCTCTTTTTCTAGAGTTTCATCGGTTTGTATGAATAGATCTCCGATTGGTACATCAAGGAGATTACTCAAAACACAAACAAATGTTCTGATCCTCCTGTACAAATATAATTTACCGTGGTATATTAAAAAGGTAGATTTAAATTAGGAGAAAACATATGGGTCAGTTTAAACTGCATTCAGAATATCAGCCGACCGGAGACCAGCCACAGGCGATCGCAGAGCTTGTGCAGGGATTTCGAGAAGGCAATCAGTTTGAGACGCTGTTAGGTGTTACCGGATCCGGTAAGACTTTTACGATGGCTAATGTGATCGCAGCGCTGAATAAACCTACTTTGATCATTGCACATAATAAGACACTGGCAGCACAGCTTTACGGGGAGTTCAAGGAATTTTTCCCAGAGAATGCAGTGGAATATTTTGTGTCGTATTATGATTATTACCAGCCGGAGGCTTATGTGCCTTCGTCAGATACTTATATTGCCAAGGATTCTTCCATCAATGATGAGATCGATAAGCTGCGTCTGTCCGCAACGGCATCCTTGTCAGAGAGGAAGGACGTGATCGTGATCGCAAGTGTGTCCTGTATTTATGGACTGGGCAGTCCGGAGGATTATCAGGACATGATCGTTTCCCTGCGTCCGGGTATGGTGAAGGACAGGGATGAGGTGATCCGGGAGCTGATCGATATCCAGTATGACAGGAATGATATGGAAGTGAGCAGAGGATGCTTCCGTGTACGTGGAGATGTTCTTGAAATTTTTCCGGCACAGGGTGGAGATTATCTGATCCGGGTGGAATTTTTCGGGGATGAGATCGACAGGATCGTGGAAGCAGATCCACTGACCGGGCAGGTGCATGCTTCTCTGCAGCATATTGCTATTTTCCCGGCATCCCATTATGTCATTCCACAGGAGCGCATCAATACAGCCTGTAAGAATATTGAAGCTGAGCTGGATGAGAGAGTGCGCTTTTTCAAAAGTGAGGATAAGCTGCTGGAAGCCCAGCGTATTTCGGAACGTACTAATTTTGATATAGAGATGCTGCGGGAAACAGGCTTCTGCTCCGGTATTGAGAACTATTCCAGACATCTGTATGGGGCACAGCCGGGAACACCGCCACATACCCTGCTGGATTATTTTGGAAATGATTTTCTGATGATCATAGATGAGTCCCATATGACAGTGCCGCAGATTGGGGCTATGTATAATGGAGATCGGTCAAGGAAGACGACACTGGTAGATTATGGTTTCCGGCTTCCCTCAGCTCTAGACAACAGACCTCTTTGCTTTGAAGAGTTTGAACAGCATATCGATCAGCTCCTTTTCGTGTCGGCAACACCTTCAAAATATGAAGAAGAGCATGAGCTGCTCCGTGCAGAGCAGATCATAAGACCTACCGGACTTCTGGATCCGGAGATCGTAGTGAAGCCGGTAGAGGGTCAGATTGATGATCTGATCAGTGAGGTACGTAAGGAGACAGATAAGCATAATAAAGTGTTGGTCACCACACTGACCAAGCGTATGGCAGAGGATCTGACCGGCTATATGAAGGAAGCCGGGATCCGGGTGAAATATCTTCACTCGGATATTGATACGCTGGAAAGAGCAGAGATCATCCGGGACATGCGTCTTGATGTATTTGACGTGCTGGTAGGGATCAACCTGCTGAGGGAAGGCCTGGATATTCCGGAGATCTCACTGGTGGCAATACTGGATGCGGATAAGGAAGGCTTCCTGCGTTCTGAAACATCCCTGATCCAGACAGTAGGCCGTGCTGCCCGTAATGCAGAAGGCCATGTCATCATGTATGCCGACAATATGACAGATTCCATGAAGGCAGCTATTGAGGAGACTGCCAGAAGACGGAAGCTGCAGCAGAAGTATAATGAAGAGCATGGTATTACACCGCAGACCATCAAAAAGGCTGTCCGGGATCTGATCAGTATTTCAAAGACGATTGAGAAGGAAGAACTCCGGTTTGAGAAGGATCCGGAATCTATGGGCAGGGAGGAACTGCAGAGGCTGATCAGCAAGGTGGAGAAGCAGATGAAGAAAGCGGCAGCGGATCTTAACTTTGAAGCGGCAGCAGAGCTTAGGGACAAGATGGCAGAGCTGAAGAAAAAGCTCCATGAGCTTGAAGAAGAATAGAGAAGAGAAAGTACAGGTAATAAAATGAGTTTAGCAGATAAGCATATAGAAATCCCCAGAATACGCCCGAGAGAATATATTAAGATCAGGGGCGCAAATGAACACAATCTGAAGAATATAGATGTGGATATTCCGAGAAACGAGCTGGTAGTCCTGACAGGACTGTCAGGTTCCGGTAAATCTTCCCTGGCATTTGATACAATCTATGCGGAAGGACAGAGAAGATATATGGAGTCATTGTCTTCCTATGCAAGGCAGTTCCTGGGTCAGATGGAAAAGCCTAATGTGGAGAAAATCGAGGGGCTGTCTCCTGCAATTTCTATTGATCAGAAGTCCACAAACAGAAATCCCAGATCTACAGTGGGAACTGTTACAGAGATTTATGATTATTTCAGACTGTTGTATGCAAGGGTAGGCATTCCGCATTGCCCAAAATGCGGCAAGGAGATCCGTAAGCAGAGTGTTGATCAGATGGTAGATCAGGTGATGGAGCTTCCGGAAGGGACAAAGATCCAGCTGCTGGCGCCTGTAGTCCGAGGCAAAAAGGGAGAACATGCCAAGGTATTTGAAAGGGCGAAAAAAAGTGGCTATGTACGTGTTATGGTTGATGGAAACATGTACGAGCTTTCTGAAGAGATCAAGCTGGATAAGAATATCAAGCATAACATAGAGATCGTAGTAGACAGACTGGTAGTGAAGCCGGGGATCGAGCGGAGACTGACAGATTCTATTGAGAATGTACTGGTACTCACGGAAGGACTTTTTCTGCTGGATGTGATCGGCGGTGAGCAGGTGACCTTCAGTCAGAGCTTTGCCTGCCCGGACTGCGGCATCAGCATCAGTGAGATCGAACCGAGAAGCTTTTCTTTTAATAATCCGTTTGGAGCCTGCCCGGTCTGCTTCGGACTTGGCTATAAGATGGAATTTGATCCGGAGCTGATGATCCCGGACAGACATTTGAGCCTGAATCAGGGAGCAATCCAGGTGATGGGCTGGCAGTCCAGTACGGATAAGGGAAGCTTTACCAATGCGCTCCTTCGGGCACTTTCAAAGGCTTACGATTTCAGCCTGGATACTCCCTTTGAAGAGCTTCCGGAAAAGATCCAGCATATGCTCATTTATGGTGGCTTCGGAGAAGTCAAGGTGCATTATGTCGGACAGAGGGGAGAAGGAACTTATCCTGTCACCTTTGAAGGACTGATCAAAAATGTGGAGCGCCGGTACCGGGAAACGGGATCTGATACCATGAAGCAGGAATATGAAAGCTTTATGCGGATCACGCCCTGTAAGGAATGTGGTGGCATGCGTCTGAAAAAGGAAGCGCTTGCTGTTACTGTATGCGATAAGAATATTTATGAGATCACAGCCATGTCCATTGGTAATCTGCAGCAGTTTCTGACGGATCTAAAGCTCACAAAGCAACAGATGCTGATCGGCGGCCAGGTGCTTAAGGAGATCCGTGCAAGAGTCGGCTTCCTGATCGATGTGGGACTGAACTATCTGTCTCTTGCCAGAGCAACAGGTACTCTTTCCGGCGGAGAGGCACAGAGAATCCGTCTGGCAACCCAGATCGGATCCGGACTTGTGGGTGTATGCTATATCCTGGATGAGCCAAGTATCGGCCTGCATCAGAGAGATAATGATAAATTGCTGAATACCCTCAAAAACCTCAGGGATCTTGGCAACAGTCTGATCGTTGTAGAGCATGATGAGGATACCATGCTGGCAGCGGATCATATTGTGGATATCGGACCGGGAGCCGGCTCTCATGGTGGAGAAGTAGTAGCACAGGGAACCGCAGAAGAGATCATGCAGATCCCGGATTCTGTTACGGGACAGTATCTCAGCGGCATACTGCAGATTCCGGTTCCAGATACCCGGAAGAAACCGACAGGTTTTCTTAAGATTATAGGAGCTGCAGAAAATAATCTGAAAAATGTGACAGTGGATATCCCCCTTGGTGTGATGACCTGTGTGACCGGTGTTTCAGGTTCGGGCAAAAGCTCTCTTGTCAATGAGATCCTTTATAAGCATCTGGCAAAGAGCCTGAACCGGGCAAGAACGATTCCCGGTAAGCACAAGGAAATTCAGGGCATTGACCAGCTTGATAAGGTGATCAATATTGATCAGTCTCCGATCGGAAGGACACCGAGATCCAACCCGGCCACCTATACCGGAGTATTTGACCAGATCAGAGATCTGTTTGCGGGAACACAGGATGCCAGAGCCAGAGGCTATAAGAAGGGAAGGTTCAGCTTTAATGTCAAGGGAGGCCGATGTGAAGCTTGCGGTGGTGACGGGATCATCAAGATCGAAATGCATTTCCTGCCGGATGTGTATGTACCCTGTGAGGTCTGTGGCGGAAAGCGTTATAACAGGGAGACGCTGGATGTTAAATATAAGGGAAAGAGTATTTATGATGTGCTGGAGATGACAGTTGAAGAAGCAGTTCCCTTTTTTGACAGCATTCCTTCCATTAAAAGAAAAATTGAAACATTGAATGATGTGGGACTTTCTTATGTAAAGCTTGGACAGCCGTCTACTACTCTTTCGGGAGGAGAAGCACAGCGGATCAAGCTTGCCACAGAGCTGAGCAGGCAGAGTACCGGCAAGACTATTTATATTTTGGATGAGCCTACTACCGGACTGCATTTTGCAGATGTACACAAGCTGGTGGAGATCCTGCAGAGGCTGGTAGAGAATGGCAATACAGTTGTGGTGATCGAACACAATCTGGATGTGATCAAGTGTGCAGATTATATTATTGATATGGGACCGGAAGGCGGAGATGGCGGTGGACAGGTTGTAGCAAAGGGCACGCCGGAAGAGGTTGCAGAAAATCCTGATTCCTATACCGGACAATATATTAAAAAAATGTTGGAGAAGTATAAAGAAAACCAGGAAAAATACCGATTAAAATAATAAGCATGGACGCAGGAGTGAAAAACGAACGGATTCGTTTTGCATTGCTGCGTCTTTTTCCATTAAAATTTTATGAAATCCCTTTGAAAATGCAAATCTATGGGTTATAATAATTCCGTAGCGCCTTTTTAAGGTGGAAAGTAGCAGAAAGGGGTATCGTAATATGCAGTATACAGATATCGGAATTGATTTGGGAACAGCCAGCATTCTTGTTTACATCAGAGGAAGAGGCGTTGTATTAAAGGAGCCCTCTGTTGTAGCTTACGATAGAGATACGAATAAGATCAAAGCAATCGGGGAGGATGCCAGACTGATGCTGGGAAGAACACCTGGTAATATTATGGCAGTCCGTCCTTTGAGACAGGGTGTTATTTCTGATTATAGGGTCACTGAGCAGATGATGAAATATTTCATCCAGAAGGCACTGGGTAAGAAGGCTTTCCGTAAGCCGAGAATCGCTGTATGTGTACCAAGTGGCGTCACAGAAGTAGAAAAGAAGGCAGTTGAGGATGCAACGCTGCAGGCGGGAGCCAGAGAGGTTTCCATCATAGAAGAACCTATTGCAGCGGCAATCGGTGCAGGAATAGACATTTCCAAGCCCTGTGGAAATATGATCGTTGATATTGGAGGAGGTACCTCTGACATTGCAGTTATTTCCCTCGGAGGAACAGTTGTCAGTGCTTCTATTAAGATTGCGGGTGATGATTTTGATGAAGCACTTGTCCGCTATATGCGTAAAAAACATAATCTTCTGATCGGTGAACGTACTGCAGAGGATATCAAGATCAAGATCGGAACCGCATTCAAACGTTCCGAGGTGGATTATATGGATGTCCGTGGAAGAAACCTGGTAACAGGACTTCCAAAGACAGTTACCGTTTCTTCTGAAGAAACAGAAGAGGCATTAAGAGAAGCAACAGCACAGATCATCGAAACGATCCACAGCGTTCTGGAGAAAACGCCTCCGGAGCTTGCTGCAGATATTGCTGACAGAGGAATTGTCCTGACAGGAGGCGGAAGTCTTCTGCGCGGGCTGGAGGATCTGATCTGTGAAAAGACAGGTATCAATACCATGACAGCAGAGGATCCCATGACAGCGGTAGCAATCGGTACCGGTAAATATGTGGAATTTCTGGCGGGCTACAGAGACGAGATTTAAAGAGGAAATGTAAATGGTAAAAGGACTCTATACAGCATATTCAGGTATGGTCAATCAGGAGCATCGCATGGATGTCCTGACAAACAACCTTGCCAATGTGAATACCAATGGTTATAAGAAGGAAGGGGCAACCAGCCAGTCCTTTGATGCTGTACTTGCCTATAAGATCAAGGATGCATCGGAAGGATACAATCTGGCGAAAAAAATCGGTATCAATCAGCCAGGAGTTAAGATAGGAGAAGGCTATACCGATTTTGAGCAGGGGGCTATCAAGACCACAGGGAACACCTTTGATCTGGCACTGACAGATTCTGGATTCTTTGCTGTAGAGTTTACAGATAAAAGCGGAAATACATCCGTGAAATATACAAGGGATGGTGATTTTACCCTGACCCAGGACGGTGAGCTGGTTACAAGAGATGGAGATCCGGTACTGAATACCAACGGTCAGGCAGTGAAGATCAATCCTAATCTGGATACACAGATCAATGTCAGCGGACAATTGATCCAGAATGGACGTGTTGCAGATACGATCCAGGTGACGGACTTCGCTGATTATAATTATCTGGAGCATTATGGTGAGAATTATTTCCAGCCGATCGAGGGTGCAGAGGAGACAGATCCGAAGGCACAGGTTTATTCCGGCTATCTGGAGACATCCAATGTATCTGCTGTTACTGAGATGGTAAATATGATCAGTGTGCAGAGAGCATATGAATCCAACCAGAAGATCATTACTACAATAGATTCAACGCTGGACATCGCAGCGAATCAGTTAGGTAAGCTGTAAGGAGGACTACAATAAATGGTAAGAAGCTTATGGTCAGCGGCAACGGGAATGAATGCCCAGCAGATAAATGTTGATACAATTGCAAATAACCTTGCTAATGTAAATACTACGGGATATAAGGCGCAGACGGCACAGTTTAAGTCACTGCTTTATCAGACACTTCAGACGGCTACTACGACGGCAAATGGAGATCCGAAGCCTACTACTTCCCAGGTGGGGCTTGGTGTAAGAAATTCTTCTATCAATTCCAGCTTTAACCAGGGAAGCCTTTTAGCATCCAGCAGTGATACAGCCTTTGCCATTGAAGGCGAGGGATTCTTTGCTATTCAGGGAAGCGATGGCAATACCTACTATACAAGAAACGGTGATTTTACCTGGGCTACCAATGGCAACAGAGGAATGATCCTGACCAATCAGGACGGACTTCCGGTTCTGAGCTCTACCGGACGGACGATAACTCTTGGCAGCAATTATATTACCAGCAAGATTACGATCTCACAGGATGGAACGGTCTGTTATCCGGATGCCAATAATAATGCACAGTCTCTGGGCATTAAGATCGGTATGTATCAGTTCAATAATCCCGGTGGACTGCAGAGAACAGGGGACAGCCTTTTTCAGGCAACAGCGGCAAGTGGTGCAGTATTGAATGAAGCAACCAACCGGAATGTAACGCCAAGCCGTATGGTACAGGGATATCTGGAAGGCTCCAATGTGCAGGTGGCTGATGAGATGGTAAATCTGATCGTTGCACAGCGTGCTTATGAGATGAATTCCAAGGCAATTACCACTACAGATGAAATGATGCAGACAGCGAATAATCTGAAACGGTAAGGAAAGTAAGGGCATAAATTATGGATGTTAGCAGTATCAGTACATATACAGATTATCTGACAAAGCAGAATACGAAAGCTGACGAGCTGAGGAATACACTGAACAAAACAGATTATTCAGACGCAGATGATGAGAAGCTGTTGGATGCCTGTAAGCAGTTTGAATCTTATCTGCTGGAGCAGGTATTTAAGGAGATGCAGAAAACCGTAGATTGTATCAAATCAGATGATGACAGCGATCCGAACCAGAATCTGGTGGATTATTTCAGAGAGAATACACTGCAGGAGCTGGCAAGTACTTCAACAGAGAAGGAAGGACTTGGGATTGCACAGATGCTTTATGAACAGATGAAGCGAAATTATAATTTATAAAAATGAATCATATGGGGCTGCTGATGTGAGATGGTTGATACCGTCTTGCAAAGGCAGCTTTTTTTACGCAAAGCCGGGCATATATTGACAAAAATGGATAGAACCGGGCAGCGCAGAAAAATAGGGAAGAGGAACAGAAATGGACAAGGTTCATGGATATGTAGACCATATCATATACCAGAACAGGGAAAATGGATATGGAGTACTGAGTGTAATAGAAGAGGAAGAGGAGGTCATATGTGTTGGATTCTTCCGGAATGTAGAGGCGGGAGAAACACTGGATATACAGGGAAATTATGTGGAGCATCCCATGTATGGCATGCAGATGAAGGCAGAAAGCTACCGGGTGGTTCCGCCTGATGATGCGCTTAGTATGGAACGCTATCTGGGTTCTGGAGCCATCAAGGGAATAGGGGAGGCTCTTGCCAAAAGGATAGTGAAAGCCTTTGGAAAGGACACATTCCGAATTATAGAAGAAGAACCGGAGAGACTTTCGGAGATCAAGGGTATCAGTGAAAGAAAGGCTTCGGAGATTGCAGACCAGATGATCGAAAAGAGAGAGCTGCGCCAGGCCTTTGTTTATCTGCAGCAATATGGAATCTCCAATACTCTCGCAGTGAAGATTTATGAAAAATATGGCTCGGCCATGTACGGAGTCATGAAGGAAAATCCGTATAAGCTGGCAGAAGATATCAGTGGAGTGGGATTCAAGATTGCGGACGAGATCGCAGCCAGACTGGGGATCTGTCCGGACTCTGATTATCGGATCCGGAGCGGCATCCTTTATGCACTGATGCAGGCGGCGGCAGAAGGACATACCTATCTGCCGGGGGATCTGCTTGCGGAACGCACGGCGGGGCTTCTTGGTATTGGGAAGGAAGCAATATGGCCGGGAATCAATAATCTGGCTATGGATAAAAAACTGGTGATCAAAACCCTCAAGGAAGAACAAAGAGTATACGCAGGAGCCTATTACTATGCAGAACTGAAATGCGCACGAATGCTGCATGACCTGAATATATCTTTTGGGGATGGGCTGACAGGAAAAGAAGAAAAAAGACTTCTTGGTATTCTGGAGCAGATGGAAGAACAACAGGGGATATTGTTGGATGACCTTCAGAAAAAAGCAGTGATCACCAGTGCCGTTAATGGTATCATGATCCTTTCCGGAGGTCCCGGTACAGGGAAAACGACAACGATCAATACGATCATCAGGCTTTTTGAGGCAGAGGGAATGGATATTCTGCTTGCGGCACCGACAGGACGGGCTGCCAAACGTATGACAGAAACTACAGGGTTTGAGGCCAGGACGATTCACAGATTACTGGAGATCAATGGCACTGTGGAGGAAGGCAGGGGGGCAGAATTTGAACGGAATGAAGAAAATCCACTGGAAGCAGACGTTATTATTATAGATGAAATGTCCATGGTAGATATCCATCTTTTCAAAGCACTCCTGGAGGCGGTCAGTGTGGGAACCAGGCTGATCATGGTGGGGGATGTGAACCAGCTTCCCAGTGTGGGGCCTGGACAGGTGCTTCATGATCTGATTGAGAGTGACTGCTTCCCGGTGGTTATTCTGCAGAAAATCTTCCGGCAGGCGCAGGAAAGTGATATTGTCCTGAATGCACACAGGATCAATGCCGGGGAAAGGATCAGCTTTGATAATAAGAGCAGGGACTTCTTTCTTCTGGAGAGAACAGAGCCCGGTGTGATCTATAAGCACATGATACAGCTGATCCGGGAGAAGCTGCCAAAGTATGTAGATGCAGATCCATTTGATATACAGGTACTGACACCCATGAGAAAAGGGAGCCTTGGAGTGGAAATCCTGAATGGGATACTGCAGAAATATCTGAATCCGGAAAGCCCTCAGAAAAAAGAATATCAGACCGGGGAACGTCTTTTTCGTGAGGGAGATAAGGTGATGCAGATAAAAAATAACTATCAGATCGCCTGGGAAGTCAGAAGCCGCTACGGAATCCCCGTTGATAAAGGAATGGGGGTATTTAATGGAGATATGGGGATCATCAGGGACATCAGTGAACCAGCACAGACCATGACGGTAGAGTATGATGAACATAGACTGGTAGAATATCCTTTTTCCCAGCTGGACGAGATTGAACTGGCTTATGCTATCACCATCCATAAAGCCCAGGGAAGTGAATATCCGGCGGTCATTCTGCCGCTGCTTACGGGCCCAAGGCTTCTTCTTAACAGAAATCTGCTGTATACCGGAGTGACCAGAGCCAGAAAGTGCGTTACCATACTTGGCAGCAGCAGACTGGTGCAGGAGATGATCGACAATGCAAGAGAAAACAGGAGGTATACCAGTCTGAATGATAGAATCAGGGAAATCCAGTGTGAAGAAATGGAAAAGGACTGACGGCAGCGGAAACCGGAGAAATACGGGCTGGAAGGAGACGGTAAAATGGCTGACAGAGACAGCAGCCGATCTTGTTTTTCCGAAAAGATGTGTCCTTTGTGATGAGATCATTCCGTTTGACAGAAGAAAAGAGGGGATATGTGACAGATGCCGGTCAAAGATCCGATATATCAGAGAACCCTTCTGTATGAGGTGCGGAAGGCAGCTTGGGAAAGACCAGGAAGAGTATTGTAAAGACTGCAGCAGCAGGGAACACGTTTTTTTACAGAATGTGACGTTATATGATTATGGAAGTATTGCCGATTCACTGTTCCGGTTCAAGTACAGAGGGCGGCGTGAATATGCAAGGTTCTATGGAGAGGAACTGTACCGGGGATACCGGGAGTGGCTGGCTGTAAGAAAACCGGATGCACTGATCCCTGTGCCATGCCACAGCTCCAGAAGGAGGCAGAGAGGATATAATCAGGCAGAGCTTCTGGCAGAAGCTCTTTCTGCGGTGTCGGGAATTCCGGTAAAAAAAGACCTGATCCAAAGAATCCATAAAACTGGGCCACAGAAAAACCTTACCCTTAGGGAAAGGCAAAATAATTTGAAAAAGGCTTTTAAAATCTGCCAAAATGATGTAAAATTAAGTACGATTGTAATTATAGATGACATATATACCACGGGCAGTACGATGGATGCTATGGCAGAGGAACTTCACCGGAACGGTGTCAGGAAAATATATGGCATGGCGTTAGCATCTGGCCGAGGAGTATAAAGAGGACTACGACTATGAACGATATACGTAATTGCAGAATCTGTGGAAAAATTTTTAACTATGTTATGGGACCGGTAGTATGTCCCAGATGCAAGGAAAAGCTGGAGGAAAAATTTCAGGAAGTAAAGAAATATATCCAGGACAATCATGGGGCAGATATTCCGGAAGTATCTGAGGCGTGTGATGTAGATCCTGCACAGATCCGCCAGTGGATCAGGGAAGACCGGCTGCAGTTTGCTGATGATTCACCGATCATGATCCCTTGTGAAAAATGCGGGAAGATGATCCGTTCAGGACGTTTCTGTGAGCAGTGTAAGGCAGAGATGACCAATACTTTCCGTAATGCATTTACACCGGATGTAAAGCCTGTGAACCAGAAGCCGGAAGGACTTCGCTCAGAAAGAGACAGAATGCGTTATCTGTAGAGATATCCGGAAAGGAAAGATTATGATTAATGAGGAAAAAGTCATCATGATGACGAAGCTGGCCTCTTATGAATCCGGCGAAGGAAAAAAAGATATCAGCATTCTGAACTATTTTCGGAACGATTATATAGGATTTCAACTATTAAAGTCAGTCATTTCGGCAACCATTTCCTTTTTGGCGATATTTGCAGTTTATGCTTTTTATAACTTTGAAAACATCATGCAGGATATTTACAAGCTGGATCTGCTGGCTTTTGGAAAGAGTATTATCATACTGTATCTGTGTGTAACTGCAGCTTATGGAGTGATCTCTTATGTGGTGTATGCAAACAGATACAACAAAGCGCAAAAGCATTTGCGGACATATTATGCCAATCTGAAAAGGCTGGCCAGTATGTATGAACGATAAGATATGAGGATGACAGAATGACAACTTTACTTGTTGCGAAGCAGTATATCAAACATTTTATTTCCAAGTATGAAGTATATCTAAAACCCCTGTTAAAACTGATATTAGCTCTTACATCGCTGATGCTGATCAACGGAAAGATTGGATATATGCATCGGCTTGACAGTATTTCCATAGTGCTGATCGCAGCACTGATGTGTTCCTTTATGCCAATGAATTTTATTGTTGTTGTGGCAGCGGTGTTTACAGTATTACATATGTATGCACTGTCACTGGAATGTGCGGTTGTGACACTGGTGCTGCTGCTGGTGCTGTTTTTATTGTATTTCAGGTTTTCACCGAAGGATACGATCGTGGTACTGCTTACTCCGATGAGCTTTATTTTAGGAATCCCTTATGTAATGCCACTGGCAATGGGACTTCTTGGAAGTCCGGCCTCCGCAGTATCGGTAGGCTGCGGTGTGATCGTAACTTTCTTTATCCGGAATATAGCAGATGGATCTTCCACATTCTCAGCAATGGAGGCGGAGGATATGGCATCCAGGTTCCGCTATATTATTGACGGATTTATCAGTAATAAGGGGATGATCCTTACGATTGTGGCCTTTACGGCAACGATCATCATTGTATATCTGATCCGCAGACTTTCTGTAGATTATGCATGGACAATCGCTATTATTGCCGGTGCGCTGGCAGATGTCATGATCCTTCTGGTAGGGGATCTGATCTTTGATACCAATGTTTCCATTCTGGGACTGATTATTGGTACGGTTGTTTCAGGGCTTCTGGCGAAGGTGATCGAATTTTTTGCTTTTCATGTAGACTACAGCAGGACAGAAAAGGTGCAGTTTGAGGATGATGAATATTATTACTATGTGAAAGCAGTACCAAAGATCACGGTTTCTGCACCATCCCGCACCGTGAAAAAGATCAATACCGCCCGAAGAAGACCAGCTTCCACACAGGGACGGAGATAACGGAAAACGTTTGTGAAACGGGGAACATAAATGTCTCAGCTAAATGATTTTATAGCAACATATATAGCGAGGATGCCAAGCATCAGGTGGGTAGATATTGTGGAGATCCTGCTGATTGCATTCCTGATGTACCATATTCTGGTGTGGGTAAAGAATACCAGGGCATGGTCACTTCTTAAGGGAATTATTGTGATCGCAGTTTTTATCCTGATAGCTGCCTATTTTCAGATGAATACAATTCTGTGGATCGTGCAGAATGCTTTTGGAGTAGCGGTAACGGCAGTAGTAGTTATCCTCCAGCCTGAACTGCGAAAGGCACTGGAGGAGCTTGGACAGAAAAATATTATCAGCTCCATTATTCCCTTTGAAACCTACAGAACATCAGAAGAAGGAAGATTTTCGGATAAGACCATCAATGAGATTACCAAGGCCTGTGTGGAAATGGGAAAGGTGAAAACAGGTGCACTGATCGTAATTGAGCAGAACCAGTCACTCAGTGAATACGAAAGAACCGGTATTGATGTAGATGGTATCGTTACCAGCCAGCTTCTGATTAATATTTTTGAAAAGAATACACCTCTTCATGATGGGGCGGTTATTATAAGAGGAAACAGGATCACCTCGGCAACCTGTTATCTGCCTCTCTCTGATAATATGGCACTGAGCAAGGATCTGGGGACCAGACATAGGGCTGGTGTCGGAATTTCAGAAGCGACAGATTCCATGACAGTGATCGTATCAGAGGAAACTGGTAAGATCAGTGTAGCTTATAAGGGAGAGCTGGAAAGGAGCCTGGATGGTGACAGGCTTAAGGAAAGACTGAAGTCGATACAGAATAAGCCGGAGGAAGAGCCAAAGAAGCGTATTCTGTGGAAAGGACGGTCAAAGAGTGAAAAATAAGCTTACGGCAAATCTGGGTCTGAAAATTATATCACTGTTTTTTTCCTTTATGCTCTGGCTTGTTGTAAATAACATGAATGATCCGACCATTGACCGCTCATTCAGCAACATCCCGGTGAAGCTGTTAAATACAGAGCTGATCACAGATTCCGGTCAGGTGTATGAGGTGCTGGATGATACAGCAGTAATTGACAGAGTTACGATATGGGCACCGAGGTCGGTTTTCAGTTCACTGACAGCCAGTAATATCATAGCGACAGCGGATGTCAGCGAGCTCAGTAGTCTTGATACGATCAGTATTAAGCTGACAACGAATTTAAGCTCAGGTGATATTGAAAAAATCAAGGCAAGCAATGATACAGTAAAGCTGCATATTGAAAACAAGAAGACGAAAACGCTGGCTCTGGGAGTGACTACTTCAGGAATGACAGAATCAGGATATATGATAGGTGAAATTTCCACAGATCAGAATTTGGTAAGGATTTCGGGACCAGAATCTGTGATCAGTAAAGTCAGCCGGGCAGTTGTAGATGTGCCAGTAACGGGATTTACCAGTGATATCAGTGATAATGCAGAGATCAGGCTGTATGATGCAGATGACAATCTGATCCAGGACAGCAGGATTGTCCAGAATATCAAGACAGTTGGTATCAGAGTGACCATTTATAAGACAACAGAGGTGCCTATCATATTTAATTATGTGGGTAAGCCGGCTGACGGTTATGAAGTAAATGGTGATGCAAAGGGAAACATAAGCAGTGTGAAGCTGGCGGGAAAAGAGAGCATTCTGAAGAATGTTACGGCCATAGAGATCCCGGCTGAGGAGATTGATATATCTGATCAGAGAGAGGATTATATGGTTACCATTAATCTGGAGGATTATCTGCCTGCAGGAACGTTCCTGGCAGATACATCTGACAAGAATGTGGAAGTAACCATAAAGATAGATCCGCAGATCACCAAAGAGCTGGTGATCTCTGGCGACCGGGTGGAAGTAACTGGTATTCCAGACGGATACAGAGCTACGATTTCAGAACTGGACAGCAGTATTACAATCCAGGTAAAAGGGCTTTCTGAGGATGTGGCAGGCTTGCGGGCATCAGAGATCCGGGGAACTGTGGATGTAACGAAATGGATGGAAAGCGAAGGAATGACAGAGCCGATAGCGGGTTATTATCAGGTAGAGGTTGATTTTGGCCTGCCTGGAAGTGCTGTTGTGGAAGATCCGTTAATAGTGACAATGCATTTATCAAAGGTGGAGGAATAAAAATGGGAAGATTATTTGGAACAGACGGTGTGCGTGGTGTGGCAAATGATGAGCTGACACCGCTTCTTGCCATGCAGCTTGGCCAGGCAGGTGCCTATGTACTGACGAAGGAAAACGAGCATAAACCAACAATTATGGTAGGATGTGATACACGTATTTCCGGTGATATGCTGGCAAATGCCCTGATGGCAGGCATATGCTCGGTAGGAGCAAACGCTGTTTATGTTGGTGTGATCCCAACACCGGCGGTAGCTTATCTTACAAGAAAGTATAAGGTAGATGCAGGTGTTGTCATTTCAGCATCCCACAATCCGGTTGAGTTTAACGGGATTAAATTTTTTGATGGAAATGGGTATAAGCTTCCGGACGCACTGGAAGATGAAATTGAAGTACTGATCAAAAATAATATGAATGGAATCAAATTCCCGATTGGCGCTAACGTAGGAAAAATCAAGTACCGTACGGATGCCAGAGAGGAGTATATCAATCATTCCATTCAGTCTGTTAATGTGGATCTTACGGGATTAAAGATCGTGGTAGACTGCGCAGAGGGTGCATCCTATTATACGTCAGTAGAAGCATTAAAAGAGCTTGGTGGCAATGTAGTTGCCATTCATAATATGCCGGATGGCACAAATATCAATGCCAACTGTGGTTCCACACATATGGAAGAGATCAGGGCAAGAGTGGTCTATGAAAAAGCGGATGTAGGTCTTGCCTTTGACGGTGATGCAGACAGATTAATGGCGGTTGATGAGCTTGGTAATGTAGTTGATGGTGACCAGATCATGGCTATTGTAGGTAATCACATGAAGAGTAAGGGAGAACTTACCGGAGATGTGATCGTGGCAACGGTAATGAGCAATCTGGGATTTTTCCTGATGGCTGAAAAGAATGGAATCCAGGTGGATCAGACCAAGGTGGGAGACCGTTATGTTTTGGAGCACATGAAGGAGATAGGTGCAAGCCTTGGAGGAGAGCAGTCAGGACATATTATTTTCCTGAAGGAGAATACAACCGGGGACGGACTTTTAAGTGCACTGCATCTGCTGCAGGTTATGGTGGAAACAGGAAAGCCGCTTTCAGAGCTGGCGTCTGTCATGGAGGTGCTGCCACAGGCACTCGTGAATGCAAAGGTGCCAAATCACAAGAAAGAAAAATATATGGAATATCCTGAGATTGCAGGAGCCATTGAAAAACTGACAGAGAAATTTGCCGGAGAGGGAAGGGTGCTGATCAGACCGTCCGGAACAGAGCCTCTTGTGCGCGTTATGATAGAAGGCAAGGATCAGCAGATGATTGAAAAGGATGCCAGGGAGCTGGCAGATCTGATTCAGAACATTATGTTGTAGTTATAGCAAAGAATGATATGGGATGTTAGGAGGATGTTGTTATGGTAAGTCAGAAGGTGACTATCAAAAATCCCACCGGGCTGCATTTAAGACCGGCAGGTATTTTATGCAAGGAAGCGATGCAGTTCAAATCCTTGATCACGTTTACATTCAGAGGGAATACAGCAAATGCCAAAAGTGTACTCAGTGTACTTGGTGCCTGTGTGAAAAGTGGGGATGTGATTGAGGTGATCTGCGATGGTGAGGATGAAGAGATAGCCTTGAAGACATTAGTAGATGCGATTGAGGGTGGACTTGGTGAATAGCAAACAAAAAAAGAGAACAGCGTTGCTGTTCTCTTTTTCTGTTTAAATCCTAATTGGATTCGATTGACTTGTCATCTACGTTAAAGGTGTCACCGTCTTCAACGATACATACCATAGTCTTGCCGGTGTTGAGCTTGATCTCATTTCCATTATCATCATAGTATCTGGTAGCACCGTAGTCAGATGTCTTTTCCCAGGTTACGTGGATTCCTTTTCCATTTGTAAAGAACCAGCCATCTCTTGTAGTATCATGACACTGGAAGGAAAGGTAGCCTTTCTGGTCTCTTACCTCAAAGTAGGTATTCTGGATCAGGACATTCTTGAATGCAAGCTGCTTATTGTTAGCCAGATCAATATGCGGACCATCACTGTCACCGGAAAGGTGCTGATATCTGTCATACAGACCGGTTTCTTCGTTATAAATGAAGTAGCAGTTTGTCACAGGGTATGCAGGTGAAAGATCGATCTTGGAAGCGTTGATCGCGTCACTGTACTGCTCCAGCGTATTCGGTTCAGAGCTGCCTGCAAACTGATAATGGGTTGCATCGGAATATCCATCTCTGTATGTCAGAGGATAGCCGTAGTGGTTTATGGCATCCTGAATCAGAGATCCACTTGTAAAGGCGTTGTCTGTAGAATTCTTGGCTGTGTCTCTGAAGGAGGCTTTGCCATAATCAATGCAGTTAATATTCTGGGTATCGGAGCGGCCGACAAGATCATCTATGTAGAAAGGTCCGCCGTAATGGATATAAATAGCATCCCATTCGAACGCCCAGTATAAATAATAATCACGGCAGCTTCTGATATTACCGACCTTTTCAAGGTTCTTCCAGTCTTCAAACACAGCCATAAGACGTGTCATGCTTCCTTCTACATTACATTCATAAAGAATGGATGCATCTGAAATACTGTACTGGCTTGCTGTTTTGGAGTTGGGGATCATGATAGCAACAGGACGTGTATTTGCAACATCCTCGTCAACCCATTCATTTGTCAGACGGCTTCTGACCATACCCTCTGCGGGAGGCGTATCGAGATCTGCTTCTGTCTCAGCCTCTTCAGAGGAACTGTCTTCTTCCTTTTCCGGCTGTTGTTCAACAATAGGCTGAACAATAGGCTGTACTGCAGTTTCTTCTGACTTGCCACAGCCGAATAATAAAAGAGATGAAGACAAGGCTACAAGAAAGAGCACTTGTAATCTTTTCATCTTTTAAATCTCCTCACTTTCTTCTTGGTAGCAGCATATGCGATTATGCCACATAACCGTTATTATAACACAGAAGAAAATGACCGTCACTAGAAAATGTGTAATTTGTTATACAAAAATATTAAAAAATTGTTACAACGAAGGAAGGCTTGTATTAATACGTAAATAAGGGTAAAATAGAAACAACTGAGCTTATAGCTTTTGAAGGAAAGGATATATGGAATGAAGAAAATAATTGTTACAGGCTGTAACGGACAGCTGGGAAGAGCAATTAATCAGGAGCTTGCAGGAAATACAGAGATCAGTATTGTAAATACAGATGTGGCAGAGCTGGATATTACGAGTGTGGATGAGGTACTTGCACTGGTCAGGGAGGTTAAGCCTTATGCGATAATCAACTGCGCAGCCCACACGGCTGTAGATGCCTGTGAAACAGATCTGGATAATGCCTACAGGATCAACGCCATTGGTCCGAGAAATTTAGGTATTGCAGCGACAGAAACAGGTGCAAAGCTGATCCATGTTTCCACAGACTATGTTTTTGATGGAAAGGGTACAAGACCTTACGTAGAGTTTGATACGCCAAATCCCCAGGGGGCTTATGGAAAGACAAAGCTGGCAGGAGAAAACATGGTAAAGGATTTTGCGGACAGATACATGATCTTCCGTACTGCATGGCTGTATGGAGATGGCAGGAATTTTGTAAAGACTATGCTGAGGCTTGCTGAAAATGGGGACAAGGTCAGAGTGGTAGAGGATCAGGTAGGAAGCCCTACCAGTGCCAGAGAACTGGCAAGAGCTATTACTTCACAGCTTTTTACCGATAATTACGGACTGTTCCATGCAACCTGCGAAGGAAACTGCAGCTGGGCAGATTTTGCAAGGGAAATTTTCCGTCTGGCAGGCAGGGATACCTATGTGGAGGGAATCACATCAGCGGAATTTGCGGCAAAGGCACCCAGACCGGCGTATTCTATTTTGGAGAATTATATGCTGAAGCTGACCGGTGGTTATCAGTTTGCAGACTGGCATGACGCACTTGATTATTATATGAAGGCACAGTAACCAAAGAAGGAAAAAAGAATGACATTTTTAGCAGATTTATTTCATAATACGATCTTTCTTTCAGCAGTAACCGGCTGGCTGGTGGCGCAGGTGATGAAGACAGTGATCCACCTGATCCTGACCAAGGAGTTTGTAGCTGAAAGAATGGTAGGCAGTGGAGGTATGCCAAGTTCTCATTCTGCGACGGTATGTGGTCTGGCTACTGCTGCAGGGATCACTTATGGAGGCGGTAGCTTTGAATTTGCCATTTCCGTGATCCTCGCAATCATCGTTATGTATGATGCCATGGGTGTGCGCAGGGAAACGGGGATCCAGGCGAAAGTTTTAAACGAAATGCTGGAGGCTTTCAGTACTATGGGCAAAAAAATGAGCCCGGAAGAGAAGCTGAAGGAATTTGTGGGACATACACCGCTGCAGGTACTTGCTGGGGCAATTCTCGGTATTGTGATTGCAGTGGTCATCTGTTACTTATAAAGGATAAAGAACAAAGAATAAGGAGATCAGAATGCAGAATCAGAACATAGCATTAATTACAGGTATTACAGGACAGGACGGCTCTTATCTTGCGGAGTTCCTGCTGGAGAAGGGATATGAGGTACATGGCCTTGTGAGGAGACACAGTATCAGCAACACGGCACGTATCGATCACATCCTTCAGTCAGAATATAATAAGGTAAAGTTTTTCCTTCATTATGCAGATACTACAGATTCCAGTAATCTGATGAGACTGGTAGCAGAGATCAGACCGACTGAGGTTTACAATCTGGCAGCACAGTCCCATGTAGGTGTTTCCTTTGAAGTACCTGAATATACAGCAGAGGCAACCGGTGTCAGCACACTGAAGCTTCTTGAGGCACTTCGTGTTAACGGCGGAAACTGCCGTTATTATCAGGCATCTACCTCAGAGCTTTTTGGCGGACTTCCGGAGACAGCACCTCAGAGTGAGAAGACTCCTTTTTATCCCAAGAGTCCTTATGGCGTGGCAAAGTTATATTCCTACTGGATCACTGTAAACTACAGAGAGTCCTATAACATGTTTGCATGTAATGGTATTCTCTTTAATCATGAATCGCCCAGAAGAGGTGAGAATTTCGTTACCAGAAAGATCACACTGGCGATTGCGAACATCATTGCAGGAAAGCAGGAGAAGCTTTCTCTTGGAAATATGAATGCCAAGAGAGACTGGGGATTTGCCGGAGATTATGTAAAGGGTATGTGGCTGATGCTGCAGCAGGATAAGGCAGATGATTATGTACTTGCAACCAATGAGACACATACAGTACGTGAGTTTGTAGAGGCATCCTTCGCTGAGCTTGGCATTTCCATAAGATGGGAAGGAACCGGTGTCAATGAGAAGGGCTATGATGCAGAGACAGGCAGACTGTTGGTAGATGTAAATCCTGAGTTTTATCGTCCGGCAGAGGTTGAATTCCTCTGGGGCAATGCAGAGAAAGCACAGAAGGCTCTTGGCTGGGAGAGAGATGTGGATTTCAGGGGGCTTGTAAGCATGATGATGGATGCTGACCTGCGTGCGATTGCAGGAATGAGCTGCGGGGAATACAAAGAGAGCAAAAAAGGCTGAGAAAAAGCGGCCGGTAAGAGGCTTTTTATAGATGGTATCAGTAATTCTTATATGGATTTATATGACGGTTACCTGTTACATTACAGGTTATCTGTGCCTGACAGGAATCTGCAGAAAGGGAAACTATCAGATCAGGAAAGAGAGCAGTTATCTTTTCACGGGGATCGTCCTGATGACGGTATATGCAGAGATATTCAGCCTATTTGGAGGTGTTTCGTTTCTTGCCAATGCGTTGCTTCTGGCGATCTGCCTGATATGTTTTTGGTTCAAAAAGGAGGAACTGGCAGGACATTTTAGGAATATACGGCTTACGGTAACACCACAGAGAGTAATACTGATCCTGGTTCTGTTTTTCCTATTTGCGTATGGAACGGCGAGCGGACTGGAACATTATGATACAGGACTGTATCATGCGCAGAGCATCCGGTGGATAGAGGAGTATGGTATTGTTCCTGGACTTGGAAATCTTCATTCCAGACTGGCCTATAACAGCGCAGCCTTTAGCTTATCTGCATTGTACAGCATGGTTTTTCTGACAGGAAGATCCTTTCACTGCTGTACAGGGTATTTTGCATTTTTGCTGGCTGTATGCTGTACAGACGCATGCTGTAGGGAAAGAGAAAAAAAGCTGCTGTTATCGGATCTGATCCGCGTGATGGCGGTATACTACCTGTTGAATATTTTTGATGAAATGATATCCCCGGCATCGGATTATTTCATGGTGCTTACGGTATTCTGGCTGGTGATCCGCTGGCTGGAGCTGCTCGAAAGAAAAGAGAAATCTACAGTACCTTACAGCCTGTTGTGTGTCCTTGGTGTATATGTGTGTACCATCAAGTTTTCGGGAGCACTGATCGTATTGCTGACGATCTGGCCGGCAGTAAAACTGATCCAGGGGAAAAGGGTGCAGGAGATCATCCGTTATATTGCATGTGGACTGATCGTGCTTGTACCGTTCCTGATCCGGAATGTGATCTTATCGGGGTGGCTGCTTTATCCATTTACAGCCATAGATCTTTTTGACCTGCCCTTTAAGATCCCAAAGGGAGTGGCAGAATATGATTCCCGGGAGATCCAGGTGTATGGAAGAGGCTACAGTGATGTGGAACGGTTTGGGGAATCTATTGTAAAATGGTTCCCGGACTGGGTCAGAAACCTGGATATGATAAATCAGGTATTCCTTCTGGCGGCACTGGCAGGGCTTCTGATTCTGGGAATGCTTGTCATATGGAACATATTCAGAAGAAAAAAAGAAGCTTATGGTGTACTTTTTCTTACGTGTATACTGGGGTGCTGTTTCCTGTTCTGGCTTCTGAGTGCACCGCTGATCCGATATGGGTGTGTATTTCTGTGGGTTTACCCGACACTTTTGTATGGATATCTGTACCAGAAGATCAGTCCAAGGTGTGACAGATATAAGCTGGCGGTGATAGCACTTGGGCTGCTTGGGATATACAAGGGAGCCATGTTTGGCAGGGAATTGATCCGGGATGCAGATCATGCCGGGCAGTATTTACTGGTACAGCAGGATTACGAAATCTTTGAAACAACGCCCTATGACCTTCATGGCTATACATTTTATTATCCAAAGGAAGGTGACAGGACAGGATATATTGATTTTCCGGCATCGCCGGTAAAGGCTGAGGATATCTTCATAGGTGATACGATAGAGGACGGTTTTCACGATGTGATCCATACAAAGTGAAAACGGAGTCTTAAAAGATAAGAATTGCAAAATGCAGGAAAAGAGGAAAAAGCTATGTTAAACAAAAACGACAAAATATATGTGGCAGGACACAGAGGCCTTGTAGGAAGTGCTATTGTGAGAAATCTGAAATCCAAAGGCTATGAAAATGTCATTGGAAGAACCCATAAGGAATTGGATCTGACCAATCAGGCTGCTGTCAGAGAATTTTTTGAAACAGAAAAGCCGGATGTAGTAGTACTGGCTGCTGCAAAGGTTGGTGGTATCAATGCCAATAATACAACGCCTGCAGAATTCGCCTATGAGAATATGCAGATCCAGTGTAATGTGATCGAATGCTGTCACAGATATCATGTAAAGAAGCTGCTGTTCCTTGGAAGCACCTGTATCTATCCCAGAATGGCACCTCAGCCGATCCCGGAGGATGCGCTGCTGACAGGACCTCTTGAGACAACAAATGAAGCTTATGCCATTGCCAAGATCTCCGGTCTTGAAATGTGCAAGTTTTATAAGAGGCAGTATGGGGATGATTTTATCAGCTGTATGCCGACGAATCTTTACGGACCTCATGACAACTATGATCTGTCCGGTTCCCATGTAATGCCGGCAATGATCCGTAAGTTCCATGAAGCCAAGGTAAATGATGCACCTTCCGTAGAACTCTGGGGAACCGGTACACCGCTTCGTGAATTCCTTTATGTGGATGATATGGCAGATGCGTGTGTATTCCTGCTTGAGAATTACAGCGGTGAGCAGCACGTAAATATCGGCACCGGAAAAGAAGTAACGATCAGACAGCTTGCAGAAACTGTAAAGGAAGTAGTCGGATATCAGGGAGACATCGTATGGAATAAGGACATGCCGGATGGTACACCGAGAAAGCTGACCGACGTAACGAAGCTGCATGGACTTGGATGGACACATAAGGTAGAACTGAAGGAGGGCGTGGAGCTGGCTTATCAGTGGTTCAAGGATAATGTGGAAAATGCAAGGATGTAATTTAAAAATGCAGAGGAAATAAGGATCAGGAACCTGTGTACACTGGAAATTTCAGCGGTGCAGGTTCCTTTTTGGTTACCATGTATATGAGGAAAAGATCCGGTTGGTCTTTTTGAGTTCCGGGGATGGGAAGGTTACAGATGATAAAGGTATTGATCGTTGATGATGAACGACTGGTGGTTGAGAATATTACAGAGTCAATCCAATGGGAAAGCATGGGATTTGTATTGAGCAGGCCCGCATATAACGGTAAAAGTGCAATACGTATTTTTGAAGAGGAGAGGCCGGATCTGGTGATCACGGATATCAAAATGCCAGGTATGGATGGACTGGAATTAAGCCGGGAACTGTTAAAACGGAAGGCTGATATCCAGATCATACTGCTTACAGCTTATAAGGATTTTGAATATGCTAAAAAGGCGATTGAATTAGGTGTATCCAGGTATATTGTCAAAAATGACATCCAGCCAGATTTCATGAGAGAACTTTTAATGGAGGTCAGGGAAGATATCAGGGATCACAAGACAAATGATCGTATTCTCAGGAGAGAAAAGTGTAAAAACCTACTGGAAAAAGGGGCAGCTGACTCTGAACTCCAGAAGGAACTGATGACGTCATCTATGAGAATTGCACAGTATATGATAATACTTCCATATGGTTATTTTGATGACCTGTTACGGCAGACGGAAGAACTTTCAGAGGATACAAGGGTACTGGATTCTCTGATACAGGAATATGATGGAATCTGCGGTTTTTTTATTCGATTTCAATGTGTATTTCTTATGGAAGAGGTACCGGAGGAAATAACCGGAGAGATGCAGATCAGACAGTATATGTATGAAAAAGCCGGAGAATTTCAGGGCAAATTGAGGGAGGATGGAGAAGACAGTGGCCTGATCATTATGGGATACAGAAAACAGAAAGAAAAAGGCTGTATGGAGCTGTATCAGAGGCTGAAGAAAATGTCAGAATACTTCCGGTTTATGCAGGAAGGGAAAATATACAGGAATCGGATCTGCAGGAAAAGGTGAGCCCAGGTGTGACAGAGAAGGAATGGGATATGGAGGTACTGAATGATAATTTCAGGAATCACCAAGCTGAAAAAATCACAGAGGATATAGGACAGATGTACCAGACGGTCAGAGAACCTGTATGGGATAAAAATGGTCTGATAACATTAACAGAAAAACTGAGGAATCACTTGAACGATTTGTGCAGGAGATCGCCTGGTGTCCGGTTTGAGATGCTTCTGCAGCAGGAAGCCGGGAGAAGTATATTTTTAGACGAAATCCGTGACAGAATGACAGAAATATACAGAAAAGCGAACCGGATGGTGCAGAATGGAAAAGAAGCACAGTACAGTATCTATATACGAAAATGTATACAGTATATAGAGGAACATTATAGTGAGGAAATAAACATTGAAACGGTTGCCGGGACACTGGATATCAGTGGAGTATATCTGAGCCAGTTATGCAGAAAGGAATTATCGCAGAGTTTTCTGGAACTGCTGACAGGTACCAGGATCAAAATGGCAAAGAAATTGCTGCAGCAAATGCCTCAGATGAAAATGTATGAAATAGCAGAAGCAGTTGGATACCGTTCCAGCCAGTATTTTGCAAGTGTTTTTAAAAAAGCAGAAGGAATGACGCCATGGGAATATCGTAGCAGGAACAGTTGATGAGGAATGCAGATGAAAAAAGCGAAAAAGAGCATGAAAAGAAAAATGCTGGTGCCGATCTGTGGGATCCTGATAGGGGTACTCGTACTGACTGGAATTATAACGTACAGGTATTTCTGGGATGTATTGAAGGAGAAAGGAATCAGTGATGACCAGAAAAATCTGGAGCAGGCAGGACAGCAGATCAATTATGTAGGAGAGGAACTGGAGTATTTTACAAGAATGCTGCTGATGGACGAGGAGATCCAACAGTATATTACGACGCAGTATTACGAGGATGCGTTTGATGAAGTTTTTACTGTGCTGCAGATCCGGGAGCGACTGATCTGGTACACCTTTATGAAAGAAGATGTGAAGGATATCCTGCTTAACATGCCGGAAAAGGATGTCATCTGGAGTCTGGAAAAGGACAAGGATCGTTCAGCGATGGAGGTGCAAACTGAGTGGTACAGGGAATTTAAAGAAGAAAAACAGTCCGGTTTTTCAAAATCTCATAAGAATGCACTTAATGAAGGAAATGAGTATATCAGTTATGTATATCCTTTCGTCAGCTATTATATGCCAAAACGGCCACTTGGTGATCTGATCGTGGACTTAGACAGAAAATCCTTTGATGATATCCTGAATCTGACAGCAAAGGAGTATGATGCGTTTTACTGGATCCTGGACGATAAGGATATTTTATACAAGCAGGACGAAATAGGAAAAAAAGTAAATATTTCTGATGTTGTAACAAAGGAAAACGAAAAAAGTAAATGTTATGTATTAAATGAAAAGGATGGTTACTGGATCATATACCAGATTCCAAAGTACGGATGGAAGCTGGTAGCTTTTACTGGAAATGAGCGGATTAGTGACAGACTTGATTATTTGAAAAGCTTTTTTCTGGCATCTATTTTTCTTGGGGTTTTACTGGTACTGATCGTTATGGTTCCCATGATTTCCAAAATTGCAAAACCGATCCAGGATTTATCCGAAGAAATGAATAAAGTTTCCAAAGGAGATTTTCAGGCACATTTTCAGGCAGATAACTATATGGAACTGACTGTTATGAGCAATAGCTTTAATTACATGGTCAGTGAATTAAATGCTTATATAAAGCGGATCGAAAGAACAGAAGCAGCCAGGTTTGAGATGGAGGAGAAACTGCTTCTTTCACAGGTAAATCCCCACTTTATCTATAATGTACTGAATACGGTGATTTTCCTGGCCAGAAAGGGGAAAAATCAGGAGGTGGTAGAAGTAACTGACTCATTTATACATCTTCTGCGTGATGCAGTACGGCCTGGAAAAGCAGATATGTTTGCAACGATCAGTCAGGAAATTGACATACTGGAACATTATCTCAAAATACAGGAATACCGGTATCAGGATGCATATCAGGTGATCCTGGATGTGGAGGAAGAGACTCTGCAGGCGACGGTTCCAAGGACGATACTCCAGCCTCTGGTGGAAAATGCGATCATACATGGTATTTTGTCAGATGAAAAGGAAACAGGTATTGTCAGGGTGTGTATAAAAGACTGTCAGGATCACATTCTGATGGAGGTGGAAGATAATGGAACAGGAATGGAAGAGAAGCGGATGCAGGCATTTCAGATGGGTGTGAAAATGGACGGTGGAGATTCTAAAATGAAAAGTATTGGAATTCCCAATATTCTGTCACGGCTTCGTTATCTTTATGGTGACAGGACCCGCTTTATAATGAGTAAAAGTGAAATGGGCGGAGTGCTGATCCATATTGAGATACCAAAATAAAAGTTGGACAATTCTTACAAAGAAATCGTGAGAAAAAGAGAAAAAACAGGAATGTATAACAAAAAGTATTGGATTTTATACAATATTATTGTTATGCATTCTTTTTCTGATTTTACCAATTGTGTAAGATAAAGTTGTTCCGGAACACAGAAAAGAAAAGTGGAGGATATGTATATGGGAGTAAGAGGGAAAAAACTTACAGCATTATTAGGTGTAGCAGTAATGACAGCATCTTTGCTTAGTGGATGCGGTTCTGCTTCTGAAAACAGTGAAAGTACGGCAGATACGCAGACAGCGCAGGAGAACGCAGCTGCTACAGAAAACCAGGAGAACACCGGGGATACTGTGACGATATCCATGTGGGGATGGGATGAAGGAACCATCACCAATGTAGCCAAGGAATTTAATAAGGAATATCCCAACATTCAGATCGAATATATTCCGGTATCCGGGGGATCAGATTATACACAGAAGGTACAGACATCTGTAGCAAGTGGTATGGAGCTGCCGGATATTTTATGGCAGGATTACAAGCAGCGAGGTGTGCTGTATGAAATGGATATCTGGGAAGATCTTTCAGCAGATCCCTACAATTATGATACAGAAAAAATGTTCCCATACTGCGTACAGTCAACATGTACCAGAGATGGAAAGATCGTAGGTGTGGAATGGTTTATGAATGCAACAGGTTTAAGCTATAAGAAGGATCTGTGTGAAAAATGGATCGGAACTGCTGATTCTGCGGAACTGGAAAAAATGATCCAGTCATGGGATGACTTTATTGAGATTGGCAAGAAGGTCAAGGAGGACAGTAATGGAACGGTTTATATGTTCTCCAGTGCAGAAGATGCAATGGCTATGATTTCCGGTAATTTCTATGAATCAGCCCCTTCTGTAATAGATGAAAATAACAAACTGGACCTGGAAGGAACCTATGGAGAATCTCTGGCAATTTTGAAGAAGATGATCGATGCAGGTATCGTTAATAATCTGTCCCAGAATTCTGCAGCAGCCAACGCATCCTATGCAGATGAGAATAATATTTTCTATTGTGGAGCAACCTGGTCACCTCATTACAGTATTGAACCCAATGATCCAAACAGTGCTGACAGATGGGGACTCATGGTATCTCCCGGAGTAGCATTTAACCTTGGTGGTACAGCAATGGGTATTACCAATACCAGCCAGCATAAAGAAGAAGCATGGACATTTATCCACTGGCTGACCCAGACAGAAAATGGCGCCTATGCGTGCAGAGACAGCAGTTCCTATCTGACGAACCTGATGAGCATTTATGAAACAGATGATTATCTTGATTATACGATTAGCTGCTATGGAGATATCAAGGCAGGAAAGGTATGGGCTGATGATATTTCCCCGTATATTGAAGGAGCACAGGTATCCCAATATGATGCCCTTCTGGATGAGGTGGGACATGCCGTTTGCGAGGCGATGATAAAAGATCCTTCTTTGACAGTAGAAGATGCACTTGGACAGATGGAAGAGCAGATTAAGGCGAAGGCACCGGAATTATATGAATAAAAAAGAAAAGAGAAAGATGCAAATTTCTCCATACCTGTTTATAGCACCCTTCTTTCTTGTTTATATCGGATTTAACCTGTTTCCTATTCTGTATTCCTTTTACATCAGCTTTACAGATTGGGACGGAATCCATACGCCACAATTTATAGGCGTTAAGAATTATATCCGGCTGTTTACCGTAGACCCGTATTTCTGGAAATCGGTGTTAAATACATTCCTGTTTGTAGCAGTATGTGTTCCTGCACTGGTATTTGGCGGAATGCTGATGGCAGTGATGCTGAATGCAAAATGGGTAAAGGGCAAAAGGACTCTGCAATGTCTGAGTTTCCTGCCCTATCTGACCACACCTGTAGCAATAGGTCTGATCTTTGCCCTTATTTTTGACTGGCAGACAGGAATCTTAAACAGGGTGCTTCAGGCGGCAGGATGGATGGATACAGCATACGACTGGCTTGGAAGTCCGGGGACTGCAAGGGTGATCGTGATTCTGATGGTAGTATGGAAGTATCTCGGATACAATACCATGTTTTTCCTGTCGGGAATGGCGGGAATATCATCAGATATATATGAAGCAGCGGAAATTGAGGGCGCCGGTACTGTACAGATCTTCTTTAAGATCACTGTACCGCTGTTAAAAAATATTATGGTATTTGTTATGCTTACCAGTATCATAGGAGGACTGCAGCTACTGGAAGAACCGATGCAGTTGTTTTCCGGATGGGCAACTTCCTCAACACAGCTTGGAGGACCTGGATCATCTTGTCTGACAGTGATGTGGTATTTATATGATACTGCATTTGGAACAACCATGCGGCAGGGACTGGGAGCAGCGATATCGTATTCACTCTTTGTTATTATTGCTGTTTTTGCATTCTTCAGTTACCGATTATCTTACCGTGGAGAGGATGCATATGAATAAAAGCAGAAAACACAGACTGCAAAGTGTCCTGGAAACTTTCTTTGCAGCGCTGATCGTGATTATTTTAATGTTGCCATTTTATATCATGTTTATGATGGGAACTTATTCTACAGCAGAAATATTTCGGATACTCCCCTTTAAACCGGGGAGTCATCTGCTGGAAAATTTAAAGCAGCTGATGGCAAGTAATTTTCTGCAGTATTATTGGAACAGCACAAAAGTAGCTGTTTGTACAACAGTTGGGTCGGTACTGATCTCCACAATGGCTGGATTCGGATTTGCCAAGTTTCATTTTAAGGGAAAGGGATTCCTTTTTTCCATGGTGCTTGTGACGATGATGATACCAACACAGCTGGGACTCGTTGCATTTGTAAAGGAAATGAAGGTTCTGGGCTGGATCAATACGCATCTGGCTCTGATTTTTCCCAGTATGGCACATGCATTTGGTGTGTTCTGGATGACCCAGTTCATGAAAGACAATGTACCGGATGAGGTTTTGGAGAGTGCCAAAATTGATGGGTGCAATGATATAAAAGCATTCATCTTTATCGTAATACCCTTTGTAAGATCAGCAATGGTAACACTTGTTCTTCTGGTATTCATTGCGTCATGGAACAGCTTTCTTGTACCACTGATCTTATTGAATAAACAGGAAATGTATACGATCCCGCTGGGAATTACAACCCTTGGAAATTTTTTCCGGGCAGATTATGCCGTTCGTATAGCAGGACTGGCGATGGGGACGATTCCGCTGATCCTGATCTTCGCACTTGGATCCAAATACTTTATTAAAGGGCTGATGGCAGGTGCTGTGAAAGGATAGACGGATGGCAGGAAAAGGAGATGAATTATTTATGAAGACAAAAAACATAAAAGCAGATTTCTGTGTTGTGGGAGGCGGTCTGGCAGGGAGCTGCGCAGCCATTGCAGCAGCCAGAAAAGGACTTAAAACAGTTCTGATCCAGGATCGTCCAGTGCTTGGAGGAAATGCTTCCTCAGAAATCCGGATCTGGCCGATCGGAGCTGAGGGAGATGAAAATCATGAAACAGGAATTGCAGAAGAACTTCTTTTGGAAAACAGTTACAGAAATCCGAACGGAAACTGGACGATCTGGGACAGTATCATATACGGAAAAGTAAGGTTCTGTGAAAATCTGACATTACTGCTGAATTGCTCCTGCAATGGTGCAGAGATGGATGGAAAGAAGATCCGTTCTGTAAAGGCATGGCAGACGACAACAGAAACCTGGTACATAGTAGAAGCTGATTACTTTGGAGACTGTTCCGGAGATGGAATCCTGGCACCACTGACAGGGGCGGAGTACAGAGAAGGAAGAGAAGCTAAAAGTTTATATGGAGAATCATGGTGTAAAGAAGAGGCAGATAATCTGCGGATAGGACAGGGAATCATGCTGCAGGCCAGGGAAATGACTACACCTCAGCCGTTTATTGCACCGGAATGGGCATATTCCTATCCGACAGATGAAAGCTTCCCGACAGGGACATCCCATGATTTCCGTGAACAGAATTTCTGGTGGTTTGAAGTAGGTAATCTGCAGGACACGATTTCAGAGGCAGAAGACATTCACACGGAACTGCTGAAAATGGCATTTGGTATGTGGGATCATATTAAAAAGGATCCTAAGCACCATGCAGAAAACTGGGCGTTGGATTGGGTTGGATTTTTACCGGAAAAACAGGAGTCCAGGAGATATGTCGGTGATTATACGCTGAATCAGAATGATGTTGAAAACGGGGTGCGATTTGAAGATGCAGTGGCTTATGGAGGATGGCCGGTGGAAGATCACCCGGACTATCCTTATCTGGAAAAGGGACTTCCGATTGGTATGTATTCTGTAAAGCGGGAGTATCACATTCCCTTCCGTTCCTTATATTCAGCAAATATTGAAAATCTTATGTTTGCCGGAAGAGATATCAGTACCTCTCATATGGCACTGACATCCACAAGAGTGATGCTGACCTGTGCGATCTGTGGACAGGCAATTGGAACAGCAGCTTATCTCGCAGGAAAATATCATATGACACCGAGAGAACTGGGCCAGAACAGGATACAGGAGTTACAGGATATGCTGATGACAGATGATTGTTATCTGCCTGAGTTTATTGCACCTGTGTGCGAACTGACGAAAGAAGCAGCCCTGACAGCAACAGAAGGAGATGCAGAGGCACTCAGAAATGGAAAAAACAGGGTTTTGAAGGATGTGGACTACGGATGGTGCGGCAAGATAAATGATGAGATCACCTATACGTTTGAGAAGGAAGAGAATGTTCAGGAAGCCGTTTTGATCTTTGACAGCGAGTTTACAAGAAATGGTTCGTGGAAGGAACATCACCCACTGAATATGCCGAATTTCTATCCACTGGAGGGCGGTCATTATCATGTGCCAGATTGTATGGTAAAGGGGTTTGAACTGAAAGGGAAAAAGGATGGAGAATGGTATACCATTCAGAAAATACCTGAAAACTATCAGAGATTTGTAAAGATCCCGATACACGAAAAATTGCAGGCAGTGAAACTGATTCCTCAGAAAAACTGGGGTGAACAGGAAAAAGTTCATATTTTTGCGTTTGAAGTAAGATAGTGCAGAAGAAGATGGTGAAGATATTGTTATCTTCACCATTTTTAATTGCCATGCATATGAAAAACGATCCGGTGGATCCTTTTTGAATTTACAGTAAGTAAAAAGAAAAATTGCCAAATCAGCGGGGGTATTGTATAGTAAATTTATCTTATGAATGGGAAAGGAAAGGATAGTGAAATGAAAAACAGGAAACTACAAATGATACTTTTGGCTGTATTTGTCATGTTATGCATGGCTACCGGTTGTGGAAAGAGCGGCAAAGCACCTTATGAAGCAACGATGAGTAAGGTATTTATGTGCGATGATGCATATACAGGAAGCATAATAGCAATTAATCTTGATGTGACCAATAACACAGGTGATTATATATCAGCCTACACACCGGTTTATGAAATGACAGCTTCTCTGGATGGAGCAAATCTGGAAACAGCTTTTCTGCTTTCTGATAATCCGGAGGCCATTGACAACAGTCAGATGATCGCAGCAGGTGAAACAGGACAGGCACAGGCGGCTTATCTGCTGCCGGATGGAGTGACTGAAGGAACACTTTCTGTTCTGGTTGTGGCACTCAGCACGGATGGAAAGTCGCAGATTACCGTGCTGGAACAGGATATTGATCTTTCGACAGTAGAGAAGGTGGTATCAGAGGCTGTATATGATGTTACCCTTGATGATAAAAAACTTACAGATGATGAAGATGGAAATCCGCTTTTGGTACTGGATCTTACTTTTACCAATAACAGCAGTAAAGCTACCAGCTTTGGCAGTGCAGTGGAAATGCAGATGTTTCAGAATGGAGTAGGACTTACGAGTGCGTATCTGCCATACAGACATCCAATGTATGATGAAGAAATGTACGGAAGCGATTATACGGATATTCAGCCAGGTAATTCTATTGCGATAAGAAGGGTATATGGGCTGAATGATCTGGATTCCGATGTAGAACTCAGCTGTATTGATTTTGATTCATTTGATCAGAAGAAGATCCTGGAGGAAACAATTGATTTATCCGGGGTAGAAGCAGTTGTTGCTGAAAGCGCTTATGAATTTTCCATGGATGAAATTCTGATTGGCTATTCTGATTATAATGATGATTATGTGGTCGTTATGGTAGGAGAATTTACCAATAATTCTGATGAAGATATTTCCTTCAGTACCGCATTGGATATTACAGCAAGACAGTCCGGCATGGAAATGCAGTCTACTTATGTGCCGGGAGCAAGTTCTTATAACTCCAATAATATATCACCTGGTACAACGATCATGGTTGCTCTGGCATGGGAACTGAACAGCAGCGAGGATGATGTTTCCATTACGATAATTGACAGATACAGCTATAATAAGATGACGGTATTTGAAGAAACATATACGATAGATGAGCTTCTGGATAATACCCTGAATTATATGGATGCAGATGAATTCACAGATGAAGCCATTGATGAAAGTGAATTTGAATCACTGTAAAATTTAGAATAAAAGGAATTCTGCTGTGACGGGTAGTTTCTTTACTGAGTTGTTTGGTAAAGAGGGTACATAGCGACAGCAGGATCCCTTTTTCACTTGAATGATGTGATGACAGTCAGCAGGACATTATTTTTCTGCCAGTTTGGCCTGCAGATTTGCAATGATGGCATCCTTTTCGGCAATCACCGCATCCTTTTCTTCAAGAAGAGCCTTTTGCGTATCCACTTCCTTCTGCAGCTCATCGATCATATATCTGTCAGTATTCCTGTCCATTTCCCGTAATTCCTCAGAAAAGAAACCCATAACATTCTCCACATTCCGACACATCTGGTATAGTGTCTCGTACATCGGTTTAAACTGTGGGAAGTCTGTGATAAGCTTGATAATCTCTTCCGGGTCATCCGTAGAGAAAAAAGTCATCCATGCTTCCAACAGTGTGGTTACCTTTTTATTGTGCATTTTTAAACGGAAAATGTCAAGACTGATAAAGATATAATCCTGTAAAAGATCCATGGAAAGTCCGGTGTCAAAAATAGTTTTGGAACGGTGGATCCAGTGGTCAGGGCACTGCTTTAATTCAGACGGACTATTTTCATACAGAACGATAAGATAGACCTTGCTGATGCAGCGGTAGGAGAAGGTGTCCTTGCCGGTAACTGGATCTATGGAGCGCTGCCTTGCCCGTTTATACTGACGTAGGAGCATGTCCGAGGAATAGCAGGCACACCTTGCCCCGGGGAAAGCATAACCGATCTTCTGGACTTCAATGTTGGCAAGGGTGCCATCCTCCAGTTCAACGATAATGTCTGTGATCAGCAGGGAGTTTTCGTCAGAAAGCCTGGTGGAATCATTGGGAAGTACCTCTTTGATCCTGACCTTACGGTTTAGCAGGGTGGTCAGGAAGGATTCCAGCCTGGCAGGGTCATATTCAGGGTTCATGACTTCTTTGAAGAAGGAGTCATACAGAACCTTGATGCCTTTGGCACCGGAGCAGAAATCGAGGAATTCTTTCTGCTGCAGGACAGTCCAGCTTTCAAAAAGCTGCTGTAGCTCTGGGTTAGAATAGATCCTGGCAAGGATTTCCTCCCGGCTTTGGATCATAGGAAAATAAGACTTCAGTAGATTTGTGGTCATAGATAGACCTCCTTTGAATAAAGATGTGAGTTTCCGGATGTCAGGACAACATCAAAAACAAAAGTGAATAGTTACATCATGCAGACCAGTTTAGAAAACATCCGGCGAAATGCCAAAAGATAAAAATAAAAGAATCAACATGATCTTCCCGGAATCCCGGAAACGGGTGGGAATGAAGTGAGTGTATCATAAATACATTTATTATGCAACCACAAAATAAAGATACAGCAGATACTGTTTCCAGGGATAAGGGCAAAAGAGTATAACAATCACAAAAAAGTATAATGCGAAAAAGAAAAAAACTATAAGGAACAAAAAATCCTCTTATATCTGTGAAACGGATAAAATCCTACAATTATCTTACAAAGAAACAGTTCAAAACGATAAGGGAGGGTTATTCATGCAGAGTCAGAAAATTTATGTGGAACCTGAAAAAAAACTGCCTGTCAGCTATGATGTGGATGTGCTGGTATGTGGCGGTGGACCTTCAGGGATCGCAGCGGCAGTCAGCGCTGCCAAAAATGGCGCAGAGGTTCTGTTGATCGAAAGGTTTAACTGCCTTGGCGGACAGGGAACCGTAGGACTTGTCACATCCTTTATGTCCATGTCAGCCTATACCGGAGGCAGACAGGTGATCAAGGGAGTGTTTGAGGAATTTACAAATCTTCTGGAGGAGATGGGAGGCTGTATCAAGCCACCACACCTGGCAGAAGAAAGACCATACTTTTCGGTCAACCGCCATGAGCCGGATACGGCGATCTGCCCGTTTGATCCGGAAATGTATAAGATCGCAGCTGACAGACTGGTAGAAAAATATGGCATAAAGGTATTATTCCATACCTACATCACGGCAGCTATCATGGAAGGAAAGACGATCCGAGGTGTCATCATTGAAAACAAATCCGGCAGACAGGCAGTATATGCAAAACGTGTGATCGACTGTACCGGAGATGGAGATGTCATTGCCTACACAGGAGCGCCATTTGAAACAGGCGTAGGAGAAAAGGATGGAGAAGAAGTAAAGAGTCCGGTATCTACCATGTTCTGTATGGATGGTCTTGCGCCGGATACAGTAACCTGGAAGGTAGATAAGTCCCTTGCCTATGGAGCAGTCAATCTGTTCCCGCTGATGAAGGAAGATGAATTCCGGGCAGAAATGACCAGAGTGACAGGTATCAATCCCTGCTCTGCAGAGGATATCACAAAGGGTGAAATTGCATGCAGAAAGCAGATACTGGAGGTTCTTGACTGGCTTCATCATAATTATAAAGGGACAGAGCATGCAAGACTGACCAAGGTTGCCAATATGATGGGTATGATGGTATCCAGAAGAATCGTGGCAGAGTATAAAGTGACCAGAGATGATATCCTGAATTATACTATATTCGATGATGCGATTTCCATGAATGCCTATGGTGTGGATATCCATAATCCGAATGGAGGAGGCTGTGAACTGTACTGGCTGATTCCCGGACACGCTTACAGCATTCCTTACAGGGCATTACTTCCACTGGAAGTAGAAAATATTATTGCAGCGGGACGCTGCATTGCCCATGATGGAATTGCTGTTATGGCCACCTGCTATGGAACTGGGGAAGCTGCAGGAGCAGCGGCGGCACTGAGCATCAAAGAGGACGTTCCTTTCAGAAAGCTTTCTGTGAAAAAGCTGCAGGATCAGCTGAAGAAGCAGGGCGTATATCTTGGGGATCAGGAACCGGAGAAGCCGGAACCCAGATATATTCATATTTCAACTATATAGAAAAGAGGAAAAAGACTATGAAGAAAAAGATAATTGCACTTATTTTGGCGGCTGTAACAGCAATCTCCCTGATGGGATGCGGAAATACAAACACAAATACACAGGAGGCAGCAGAGACACAGGATCAAACAGCTGCAGTGGGATCAGCAGAAGCAGATACCGGTGCAGAAGAAACAGCAAATGGAGAAAATACCTATCAGTATACCTTTGTTTCACCTCTTGTCAGTCATGAGTATTGGATAGATGTAGAGGAAGGAATTCAGGCAGGTGCCAAGGAGCAGGGCGTGGATGTGGCAGTGCTTGGAGATACCAAGGTTGATGTGGATGCCATGGTGAAATATATTGATACAGCAATCGCATCCAAGGTGGATGGTATCATTACAATGGCACTTTCCCCGGCAGCGATCGGACCGGCCATTGACCGTGCAGTAGATGCGGGAATTCCCGTTGTACTGGTAGATACTGATGCACCGGAAAGCAAGCGGGCAGCTTATGTTGGAACCTCTAACTATGATGCGGGCTATGAGGCTGGTAAGGCAATGATCGAAGCAACCGGTGGTAAGGCAAAGATTGGAATCATCAGAGGCACCATTGGACAGGAAACAGACAACGACCGAATCAAGGGCTTTGAGGATGCAATTAAGGATGAGCCGGATATGGAGATCCTGACAACAGAAGCCTGCAATTCTGATATGCTGACAGGAACCCAGAAGGCGCAGGATATGTTGAAGGCTTATCCGGAGATGACAGCAATCTTCGGCAGTGAAGGAACCGGCGCAGTGGCAGCAGGAAAGGTACTGGAGGAGCAGGGGCTTTCTGGAACAATTACCGTGATTGGATGGGATGATACAGATGAATGCCTTGACTTTATCCGTACAGGTGTAGTAAAGGGAACCATTGTGCAGAAGCCTGATTTTATGGGAAGAAAGGCAGTAGAACTCCTGACCAGGATCAAGAATGGAGAAGAACTGACAGAGACAGTTATTGATTCCGGTGTTACTTTTGTGACGGCTGAAAATGTAGATACTTACAAAGATGCCCAGTAATCAGATAAGGTGGTGTGCTTATGAAAAAGAAGATAAGCATGAACGGTCTGATCAAGATCGTTCCGCTGGCAATATTATGTATCGTAACTGGTATGATCAACCCGGTGTTTTTTGCTGGATCCAATCTGATCGATCTGGCAAGATCCGTTTCTTTTCTGTTGATCGTCAGTGTTGGAGTTACTTATGTACTGCTGGGGGCCAGCCTGGATATGTCGATTGGCTCTGTTATGGGGCTTGGGGGCGCAATCTGCGGATTGTGCCTCGTAAACAGCCTTCCTGTCTGGTTCTCCATTCTTATAGGACTTCTGGCATCAGCTGTGGTTGGCATAGTAAATGCGGTATTGATCGTCAATTGCAGGATCCCGGCACTGATTGCCACCTTGGGAACCATGTATGTGGCAAGGGGAATCGTGAATGTACTGACGAAGGGAGAACCGTATTATCCGCTGCCGGATGAATTCAAGGTACTTGGACAGGGAACTCTGGCAGGAATCCCATATTCTGTTTTTATTGCAGCTGCTATTGTACTGATCGCTCATTTCGTGATCAAAAAGACATCATATGGAAGAAGTCTCATGGCAGTTGGTGGAAACAGAGAGGCTTCCAGGGTATCCGGTATTAATGTAAAAAGAGTTCTCTTTTCTGCACATGTACTGGTTTCCCTGCTGGCTGGCTTTGTTGGGATCATCATGGCAGCAAGATTAAGCTCTGCGCAGCCTAATGCAGGAGATGGCTGGGAAATGACAGCTGTTGCCGCTGTTATTATCGGTGGAACAAGTATGTATGGTGGTTATGGATCAGTGCTTGGCACGATTCTTGGCTGCGCACTGATGGAAACTATTTCAAATGCCATGGTACTGCTCCATGTTTCTGTATACTGGCAGAAGATCACCATTGGGATCATTATGGTAGCAGCAGTCGGCATGGATACATTCCGGCTAAAGAAAATTGCATCGAAATAGCAGAAGGAGGGTGAGGGTATGGCTAAAATGGTATTGGAAATGCAGCATATTACCAAGACCTTTCCGGGTGTGAAGGCGCTGGATGATGTTTCTCTTCAGGCATATGAAGGGGAGATCCTTTCTATTGTAGGAGAGAACGGTGCCGGGAAAAGCACACTGATGAAAATCCTAAGTGGTTCCTATTCCTGCGACAGCTATGCAGGTAACATTCTGGTAGAAGGAAAAACGATGCAGTTTCACAACACCAGACAGTCTGAGGAAGCAGGGATTGCCATGATTTATCAAGAGCTGAATATGCATCTTGATCTGAGTGTGGCGGAGAATATTTTCCTTGGAGGCTGGAAGCAGTTTGGAAACGTGATCAAGTGGAATAAGCTATATCAGGCGGCAACAGAGTATCTGGGTCAGCTTCAGCTTGATGTGGAGCCGACAGAAATTTTAAGAAATCTGAATGCCAGCAAACAGCAGCTTGTTTCGATCGCAAGAGCACTTTCCCATAAGCCAAGGATCCTGATCCTGGACGAGCCGACGGCATCCCTGACAGAAACAGAATCAGCAACACTTTTTCAGATCATGCTGAATTTAAAGAGGCAGGGATATACCTGTGTGCTTATTTCCCATAAGCTGGACGAGGTATTCGCTTATTCAGACAGGATCGTTGTCATGCGGGATGGAAAAGTGATCAACAATCATAACAGAGAGGAATTTGACCAGAGCAGGATCATTGCAGAAATGGTGGGAAGAAAAATGGACAATCTGTATCCAAAATGCAAAGTTCCTGTGGGAGAAGTTGTCATGGAGGCCAGAGATTTCTCGGTTCCACATCCGCAGAATGCCAAAAAGAAAATTGTGGAAGACGTCAGTTTCACTGTCAGGAAGGGAGAAATTCTTGGAATCGGCGGTCTGGTAGGAGCCGGCAGAAGTGAGCTGGTGAATGCAGTTTTTGGTATTATCGGGAAACAATCAGGAGCAGTAATGATCGATGGCAGAGAGGTACAGATCAGAAAACCGGAGGATGCGATCCGGGAAGGACTTGCACTTGTAACAGAAGACCGTAAGCTGGACGGATTTGTAGGTGGAATGTCCATAGAAGAGAACATCACACTGGCTTCGTTGAAAGCAATCTGCAGATATGGTATCATTAATCACAAAAAAGAGCAGCTGTCTGCCAGAAAATATTTTGATGAACTGAAGATCAAGGCAGCTGATATGACAGTCCATATGGAAACACTGTCCGGTGGAAATCAGCAGAAGGCAGTTCTCAGCAAATGGCTTATGACCAAACCGAGAGTCCTGATCATGGATGAACCTACCAGGGGAATCGATGTTGGAACTAAGTATGAGATTTATAAGATCATGGTGGAACTGGCAAGACAGGGTATTGCAATTATCATGATATCTTCTGAGCTGCCGGAATTGATTTCAATGTCAGACAGGATCATTGTTCTTTCGGGAGGCAAGGTATCAGGAGAATTGCAGCAGGAAGATGCAAGTCAGGAAAAGGTAATGGAGCTTGCGACCAGAATGGTTGTATAGGATGAATTATGAAAAAACTTTCTCTTAAAGAAAAATTTTCATTCTGTATGTTTGTAGTTATGGCAATCTTTTTTGCAACAGAGGTGATATTGCTTGGTATGCAGTATTATACCAAAGACAGGCTGGGTGACCTGATTGATAAGAGTAACCGGGTCTATGAACTGAAAACAACGGTCAGTGAGGTATTGTCGGCATATAAATATTATTCTGTTTCGCAGAAGGAGGATGACAGAGAAGCAGCAAAAGAGGCACTTGAGAGACTACGGTCCGACAGTGCCTCTTTAAGGCATGTTATTTTTGAAGACAGCTATATCAGAGAAATAGATGATCTCTGCCATATGGCAGACAGCCTGTATGAACAGATCGAACCGGAGATTGCAGCCACTGTGCACGGTACAAGAGAGGAAAGGCTGCAGGCATATGATGAGGCAGCTTATACTGTGCAGCTGATTGAGAAATATTATGATTATGTATATCCGGCTATGGAACAGTATTCCAATGAAGCCCAGAATGAGCTGAACAGAGAAATGAAGGTGATTTCGGGGATCTGCATTTTGGCAGTTATTGTATTTTCTCTTGGAATCCTCGGAATGGTCCTCTGGTTTTCCAGAGATGTGATCAGTCCCATATCGGCACTGTCTTATAAGGCGGCAACCTACCGCTCAGAAAGAGAAGGTTATCAGAAGCAAAACAGGGATGAGGTGGGACAGCTGACAGAGCTGTTTGAGGAGATGCTTTCCCGTATTGAGGATCAGATGGGACAGATGGAACTGAATATGAAGCTTCAGCTTCTGCTGGAGCAGCAGAGGCTGGAGAAGGTGAAAATGGAAAAGCTGCTGCAGGAAAGCGAGATCAAGGCACTTCAGGCGAGGATCAACCCTCACTTTATGTTTAATACACTGAATAGTATTGCACAGATGGCATATCTGGAGGAAGCACCTTCCACAGAGCAGATGATCGAAGCGGTATCGGATTACTTCCGGTATAATCTGAAGGATATCCATCATGTGGCTACGGTAGCAGATGAAGTAAAAAACTGCAGGGATTATATCTATATCCAGCAGATCCGTTTTGGCAAAAGAATCCGGTTTGACCTGCAGTATGATGAAACAGCGGCAGAAGGCAGGATACCGGCACTTACCCTGCAGCCTGTTATAGAGAATGCTATCGTCCATGGACTGGCGATCCGGGGCGGGGAAATACTCATACGGATCCACAGAAAAGATGGGAAGATAGATATAACCATCCGGGATAACGGAAGCGGCATGGAAGAAGAAAAGCGGAGACTGATCCAAAGTTATATAGAGGGGACAGACCAGACGGGGATCCATTCTGACAGTATCGGTCTGAAAAATGTGATCGACAGAATGAAGGCATTTTTTAAAGACGGGTTTGCGATGGAAATTATATCCACACCGGAAGAGGGAACGGAGATCAGAATAAAGATCCCGTATGAGGAGAGCTTATGTATCGGGTATTGATTGCTGATGATGAAGAACTGGAGCTTAAGGCAATGCACTTTTTTCTGGAAAGGAATTATCCGGAAGCAGTACTCCTGCCGGATGCACAGGATGGCACCCAGGTAGTAGAAACAGTGACAAAGGAAAATCCGGAGCTGCTGATCCTGGATATAGAGATGCCGGGTCTGAACGGATTGCAGGCACTTACCATTCTCAGAGAACGGGGATATGAGGGACATGTGATCGTCAAAACAGCGTATGGTAAGTTTACCTATGCAAAGGATGCGCTGCACCTTCATGTGGATGCTTATCTGTTAAAGCCTGTCAGGAAAAGTGAATTAAAGGAACAGATGGATGAGGTCCTTTCAAAAATCGAAGCAGAGAGAAAGCAGGATACGGGCAGGGAAAAAAAGGGAGAATTTACCAGTGGTTTTATTCTCTCCCTGTGCTTTGCCAAAGAAGACAGCCAGTGTCTTTCTGATGCAGGAAAAATAAAAAGATTATCACAGGAAGCAGCAGGAAAGCTATCTCTTTTCTGTGATTTTACCATTTGTCCAGCAGAAGGAAATGTGCTGCCCATACTGATCTATACCTCATCAGCCATGGATGAAGAGGGATACCGGAAGCTGTCTTTGGATGTGAAAGAGATGATGAGCCAGATCTGTCAGACAGTATTTGACATGGCTCCGGAAATGAAGGCAGGATTCCTGATCGCAGATATTGAGGAAAGACTTCCAAGGCAGCTCCAGCTGCAGGAACAGGGAGCTGACAAAGCAGGGGAACAGGGCAATGCAGAGAGCGGCAGCCTGCATCTGCAGAGAGCGGTTCAATATATAGGAGAGCATTATATAGAAAATATATCCCTGGAGGATATCGCAGAACATACAAAACTCAGTACCAGCTATCTGAGCCATCTTTTCAGGCAGGAGCTGCATAAGAATTTCGTGGATTATCTGACGGAGGTGCGAATGGAGCAGGCCAGGGTACTGATTGATCAGGGGATTGACAATGTCAATGTGCTGGCAGAAAAAGTAGGATATCAGTATGCATCTTATTTCTGCAGGCAGTTTAAGAAATATACCGGTATGACGGTAGGAGAATATAAAAGAAGAAAATAACGGTATATTTTAGGAAAAGATGTTTCTGCCCGGAAAACCGGATTGCAGCATTCTTTTTTGGGGGATTTTTTCAGTAAAATATGCTATACTGAAATCGTTGTAAACAGGGCAGCGGGAGACAGAAGCATATGGTAAACAGGAAAGTACTGGAAACATTAGAATATACAAAGGTCAGGGCAAGACTTACAGAAAAGGCCACCTCCGATCCCGGAAGAAGGCTGTGTGCAGAGCTGGAGCCGATGACAGAGACCGCACAGATCGAAGAAGCGCAGACACAGACGGCAGATGCCCTTACCATGCTTTTTCAGAAGGGATCCACCTCCTTTGGAGGCAATAAGGACCTGACCATGGCACTCAGATCACTGGAGATAGGAAGTACGCTGTCAGCCTCAGAGCTTCTGAAGGTAGCAGGACAGCTGGAAAACGTAAACAGGATCAAGGCCTATGGAAGAAAGCAGAGAGAAAATACAGAGCGGGACGGAGAAGAGAGTGGGGATTATCAGGCAAGCTCCCTTGCCGGACATTTTGAAAGACTGGAGCCGCTGACACAGCTTTCGGCAGAGATCGGCAGATGTATTCTGTCAGAGGAAGAGATTGCGGATGATGCCAGCGTAAATCTCAAGCATATCCGGAGAAACATTGCTGTGACAGGAGAACGGATCCACAGCCATCTGCTGTCTATGGTAAATGGCTCCTGCCGCAGTTATCTGCAGGATGCAGTGATCACCATGAGGGATAACAGATACTGTATTCCCGTAAAGGCGGAATACAAGAGTCAGGTGCCTGGTATGGTGCATGACCAGTCCTCTACGGGTTCCACCTTCTTTATTGAGCCTACAGCAGTGGTAGAGCTGAACAATAAGCTGAAGGAGCTGGCTGCAGCAGAAAAAGAAGAGATCGAAGTGATCCTGGCAGACTTAAGCAGCCAGGTTGCAGAGCATACAGAAGAGATCCTTGAAAATCAGAAGATCATGACATTCCTTGATTTTACCTTTGCCAAGGCGGCACTGGCATTGGAGCAGAATGCCACAAGACCGGTGTTTAACAGGGAGCATGCCATTCATATCAGGAAGGGCAGACATCCCCTGCTTCACCCGAAAAAGGTTGTCCCCATCGATATTTATCTTGGCAGGGACTTTGACCAGCTGATCATTACAGGACCAAATACAGGCGGAAAAACGGTATCTCTGAAGACCGTTGGACTGTTTACGCTGATGGGACAGGCAGGACTGCATATCCCGGCACTGGATCGTTCGGAGCTTTCGGTTTTTCAGGATGTGTTTGCGGATATCGGGGATGAACAGAGTATTGAGCAGAGTCTCAGTACCTTTTCCTCCCATATGACAAGGATCGTATCCATTCTGAAGCATGCCGATCAGGATTCCCTGTGTCTGTTCGATGAGCTCTGCGCAGGAACAGATCCGACAGAGGGTGCTGCTCTTGCGATCGCTATTCTGGAAAGACTTCATAATCGGAAGATCAGAACTATGGCAACGACCCATTACAGCGAACTGAAGGTCTATGCCCTGACCACGCCGGAGGTGGAAAATGCCTGCTGTGAGTTCAACGTGGAGACACTTTCACCGACCTACCGGCTGCTGATCGGTATTCCCGGTAAGAGTAATGCCTTTGCCATTTCCAGAAAGCTGGGACTTTCCGACGAGATCATTGAAGAAGCAGGAAAGCAGCTCAGCAGTGATGACAGAAGCTTTGAGGATCTGCTGGCAGATCTGGAGCAGAGCAGGGTGACTATAGAGAGAGAACGTCTTGAGATCGCTTCCTACAAGGAGGAGATCGGGACACTGAAGAAGCGTCTGCAGGAAAAGAATGAAAAGATCGACAGTGCCAGAGACAGGATCCTCAGGGAGGCCAACGAAGAGGCAAGGGATATTCTGCAGAATGCCAAGGACGTGGCAGATGAAACAATCCGGGTATTCCAGAAGGCAGGACCGGGTGCATCCTTAAAGGATCTTGAAAAATCCAGGGAAAAGATCCGAGGAAAGATCAATGAGAAAAACGACAAGCTTGTCATAAAGAGCCAACCAAAGGAAAAATCCGGCAGGCTGACGGCTGACAAGATCAAAAAGGGAGATACGGTAAAGATCCTGTCCATGGGAATGACAGGAACGGTTACATCGCTACCCGATCATAAAGGAAATGTATTTGTACAGTGCGGAGTGATCCGCTCCCAGGTCAATATTAACGATCTTGTGTATGCAAAGGAAAAAGAAGCAGAAGAAAAGAAGCCGGTGCTGCAGCGCACCCGTACTGGTACAAGCGGTATCAAGATGTCCAAGTCCTTAAGTGTTTCCGGCGAGATCAATCTCCTTGGAAAAACCGTGGATGAGGCACTGCCGGAGCTTGACAAATATCTGGATGATGCCTATCTGGCACATCTGCCTTCTGTAAGGGTAGTGCATGGCAAGGGAACCGGTGCTCTCCGGAATGCCGTACAAAACCATTTAAAGAGAGTCAAATATGTGAAGAGCTACCGGCTGGGAGAATACGGAGAAGGTGACGCAGGTGTCACAATTGTTACATTTAAGGATTAAACAGGGAGGATGCTATGGCAGGAAAACAGAAAATTCTCATCGTTGATGATGACAGTAATATAGCAGAGCTGATTTCATTATATCTGACAAAGGAGTGCTTTGACACCATGATCGCACCGGATGGAGAAACAGCACTGATGCTGGCGGATTCCTTTGGACCGAATCTGATCCTTCTGGATCTGATGCTGCCGGGAATTGACGGATATCAGGTATGCCGGGAGATCCGTGCCAAGTCTTCGGTACCTATTATCATGCTCTCTGCCAAGGGAGAGATCTTTGACAAGGTACTGGGGCTTGAGCTTGGTGCAGACGACTATATGGAAAAGCCCTTTGATTCCAAGGAACTGGTAGCTAGGGTAAAGGCAGTCCTCAGGCGTTACAAGCCGGTGGTGGCTGCGCCTGCAGAGCCGGATGTAAAATGTGTGGAATACCCGGATCTTGTGATCAATCAGACCAATTATTCTGTCCTTTATATGGGAAAAACGGTGGAAATGCCGCCCAAGGAGCTGGAGCTTTTGTACTTCCTTGCGTCCTCTCCCAATCATGTGTTTACCAGAGAGCAGCTTCTGGATCAGATTTGGGGATATGAATATATCGGAGATACCAGAACGGTGGATGTCCATATTAAGAGACTGAGAGAAAAAATCAATGACCATGCACACTGGAGGATTGCAACGATCTGGGGAATCGGCTATAAATTTGAGGTAAGATAATGCGAAAGACGCTGTATTTAAAATTTCTGCTGGCCTATCTGATCTTTGGCTTTTTCGGATTTATGGTCGTAGCGACTTTTGTAAATAATATGACGATGGAGCATCTGAAGCGGGAGAAGGCAGATGCCCTGTATAAAGAAGCAACGCTGATCGCCAATACCTATGCCTCTGATCTGTACAACAATACCACATCCCTGGACACAGTGAAAAAGCAGATCGATGCCCTGGATACGTATCTGGGGGCAAGGCTTTGGATCATCAATCCATCAGGACGTATGGTTCTGGATTCACGCACACCGGTAGATGTGGAAAACGAGACTGTGATCACTGGGTTTGATCCGACGGTGACAGGCTCCAGCTACTATACAGTAGGGAACTTTTTTGACAGCTTTACAGAGGAACAGCTCAGCGTATTCGCACCGATTACTTCGGCCTACAAGGTAAGGGGCTATGTGGTGATCCATTATCCCATGCAGAATATCGCAGCATCCTGTAACAGCCTTTTGAACATTTCCTATCTGATGCTGGTGATTCTGTTCCTTTTATCATTGATCATCCTGATCTTCTTTACAGAAATGGTATATCTGCCGCTTCGCAAGATCACGGAAGCAACCGAACAGTATGCGGCAGGAAACATGCACTATGAGTTTCAGGTTGACAGTGAAGATGAAATGGGCTATCTGGCGGCATCCCTGAACTATATGGCCAGTGAGATCGCCAGAAGCGAGGACAACCAGAAAAAGTTTGTGGCAAATGTTTCCCATGATTTCCGGTCACCTCTGACTTCGATCAAGGGGTATCTGGAGGCCATGCTGGATGGAACGATCCCGGCAGAGCTTCATGAGAAGTACCTGAGGATCGTCCTGAATGAGACAGAAAGACTGACCAAGCTGACGGGAAGTCTCCTGACACTGAATAACCTGAATACAAAGGGTATGATGCTGAACCGGAGTCTGTTTGATATCAATCAGGTGATCCGGAATACGGCAGCATCCTTTGAAGGAACCTGTAAGCAGAAGACCATAGCGATTGAACTGACACTGACAGGAGATCAGCTGTTTGTCAATGGGGATGTTGATAAGATCCAGCAGGTGTTATATAATCTGCTGGACAATGCGATCAAATTCAGCCATCAGGATTCAGTCATTAAAATAGAGACCACAGAAAGGAAGAACAAGATCTTTGTTTCGGTAAAGGACAGTGGTATCGGGATCCCCAAGGATGATCTGAAAATGATCTTTGACCGTTTCTACAAGTCAGATCTGTCAAGGGGCAAGGATAAGAAGGGAACCGGACTTGGGCTTTCTATCGTAAAGGAGATCATCAGTGCCCACGGTGAGCATATTAATGTGATCAGCACAGAGGGGGTTGGCTCTGAATTCATTTTTTCTCTGCCGGTCGCAGAGAATGGAGAGGAAGAATTATAATGCACATTATTTTACATCAGCCGGAGATCCCGGCAAATACGGGAAACATAGGAAGAACCTGTGTTGCTACGGGAACAGATCTGCATTTGATCGAGCCGCTTGGCTTCCGGCTGACAGAGAAGGAAATCAAACGTGCCGGTATGGATTACTGGGAGCATCTGAATGTGACCCGTTATATGAACTTTGAAGAGTTTCAGAGTCTGCATCCGGGAGCCAGGATCTGGATGGCAACGACCAAGGCAAAGCATGTTTATTCGGATGTGTCCTTTGCCCCGGATGATTATATCATGTTTGGAAAAGAGAGCGCAGGGATTCCAGAGGAGATCCTTGTAGCGCATGAGGAAACCTGTATCCGTATACCGATGGAGCCGGCGATCCGCTCCTTAAATCTCTCCAATTCCGTAGCAGTCGTTCTCTATGAAGCACTGCGGCAGCAGCGGTTTGCAAGTATGCAGCTTACTGGGGAATTACACAGACTGAGCTGGAAAACAGAGGAATAAAGAAAACAGAACAGAAGACGCAGGCATTATTTAAATGCCTGCGTTCCTTTTTTGAGCTGTGCTTCAACGAAGTCCTTAATATATGAGTTATCCTCCGGCATCTGACAGCCTACGATGTAAACTCCATTATTATTGGAGCAGCGGATAATGTGCCCCTCCAGTGTGGAATGTGAGGGAAGGGCGAAATTCTCGATCGTGACAGAGATATCAGTACCCTTGCCTTCTGCAAAGACCGGTTCCTTGGAAAGGAAGGCAAAGCCATTTGCACTGATATTATTCAGTCTGGCATGATACTGCAGGCCGGTTTCTTTAATGGTTACAATACAATAATTGGAAATGTCAATTCTTGGGTATTTCCGGCGGTTCAGGATCTTGGGTCTTGAACCTAAGCTGACCTGATAATCAGCGGAAGCATTGTCCTTTTGGAGCTGTGCATCTTCCCAGCAGTAAATGATATTGCCAACAGTGATCTGCAGCCTGCAGGAAACAGGCTTGGAGATAGCGGGCTTTTTCTCCAGGGAGATAAGAATACCATTCGTTGTCTGCTTTACAAATTCTCCGTGATATTCGCAGGGCTTTCCATCCATAAGAGCCTGGATACTTATTTTCATGCCGGGCTCAACATCGGAAATTCCCATGAAGCCGCCAATACCGAGTTCGCACATAAGAGCCTGGATAACATCTTCAATCTGGTTGATATTGCTTGCACTTTCATCATATTTGCTGAGCATCTGCTCGCTGATCTCACTGGAACTGCGGATATTGTCTGTTATTGTTTTCACAATGGAGGATACCTGTTCCATATTGTCTACCAGCTGGAGATTTGAGTTTTCAACCTCCTTCATGGAGGAATCGATCGTCTTTATATGCTCGCCGATCTGGGTGGAATCCCTGGTGATCATACTTACATTCTGGCCGGTCAGCGTTACCTTTTCAAGGGTCAGTTGGATCAGTCTGATGGTTTCCTCCATGGAATCCGTCATTTTACTGGAAATATCATCCAGACGGATCAGTGCTTCACGGATCTGGGCAGAGGAATCCTTTGTTTCCGTACTGAGTGTCCGTATCTGGTCTGCAACAACGGCGAACCCTTTTCCTGCTTCTCCTGCTCTTGCAGCCTCAATGGAAGCATTCAGGGCAAGAAGGTTTGTCTGGCTGGAAATATTGTCGATCTTTCCGGTTTCCTGCTTCACAGTTGAAAACTCTTCCTTAAAGCTCTGCAGGATCTGTTCTACCTTTGAAGAAAGCTCTGCCATGGTTCCGGCAGTTTTTACGAGTCCGTCAAGATCTGTGGAACTGGTAAGTGCGTGCTTTTCAGATTCTGTCGTAAGTGCTACCATTTCCTTTATCATATCGGTGACATGCTGTACCTGGGTGCCGATATCGGAGGTCATGCTCTTTGAAGATTCTGTGTGATCCTCCAGCTTACTGTTATTCTGTGTCAGTTCGTTCATGCCAAGCATGACTACATCAGATCCGTGCTTGTTTTCGGCGGCAAGCTCCCTGACAACGGTTATGCCATCCATAACAGCATTACTGGAGGTTTTGACCTTCTCTACGGTTGTGATGACACGCTGCAGATCGGCTTTGATGCTGTCTGTCATTGCACCGTCAGATTCGTTCAGATGACGGATGGACATAATGTAGCAGATATAGCATAAGAGGATACAGGATACCTGCAGCTGATAATTCTTCATATCGGATGCGGAAGTGCAGCCAAGGACGGCTGCCCGGTATACTGCACTCAGGATGACGCTGATGGAATTGGCTATGCCGCAGCCAATCATAAAGCGTTTATTCTTATACAGCACGAGCAGGCTGGTTACGGGAAGGATATAAGTGAAGGCGATGGGAGAAGCCGTCGTACAGAGAACGAAGGTATAGAAGATCCCATAGCCGATCACGAGATCCAGCCGGTAAAGATCGGAGGCCTTCCCCTTGATCTTCAGGATAATATCACCGACAAGGAAGGGGACCCAGCAAAGGATCAGAAAGATCACATACTGGTTCATGGGGTACAGGTGCCCAGCTGCATCTGAGCCGTAATTGGCAGAAAGCAGGAGGGCAAAGACGAGCCAGATACGTCTGGCCTTTTTGTTGGCTTTCTCTTTAAAGAGGTTTTCATCGTAGTTCATTTGTAAGTTCTTCCTTTCTGGCAGGTCTGCAGGAACTGCAGCATGTCATTGATCAGTGCTTCGCTTTCCGGCAGGGAAGGATCAAAGACGCTGAAGGCATGGGTAAGCCTTCGGTCTGCCGGAAGGTTCAGAAGCTTATGGGGTATATGGTGCCGGCGCAGTGCCCTGGCAAAGGAAACTGTATAGTCTCTCAGGTTATCATTATGGCTTGTAGTCAGAAAACAGGGAGGCAGGCTGGAAACGATATCTTCGTGCTCTGGATTTACATAAGGAGCAAAAGCTTCCTTTTTATAATGCTTTCCATATAAATAGGTAGGAAGGAACAGACCGATCTTGTCTTTTCTTGTGGTATAAAACATGCCACTGATCAGCCCGATCGCCACCGGCTTTAATGCAGAGGGAGTAACCCCTGCAGCTTCTGCCAGCCTTTTACAATTCTGCATGGCAGCAGTGTAGGTGAGAAGGCAGGCTCCACCGCTGTCCCCGGAAGCATAAACCTGATCCGGATCACCCTGGTAATGTGCGAGGTTTTCTTTTATAAAATCAAAGGCCAGAAATATATCCTGAAACTGGTCAAAGACAGTGCAGTCCGGTACAAGGCGATAGTCTATGCTGAATACCAGAAAGCCCTTCCCGGCGATTCGTTCACAGAAGGGTCTGTTAAATTCCTTGCTGCCCAGCAAAAGACCGCCGCCATGGATGTTGATCATGACGGGAAGAAGTACATCCTGTCTTTTCTCAGGATAGTAAATGTCCAGGCGGTGGGCAGGAAGAGTATCTCCGGCATAGGGGATATCGGCCTGACATATGATTCCCGGTAAAGGCGGGAACTGTTGATCACGACCGGCATAGGTCTTCTGGAAGTCCTTCCGCTGTCTGTAAAATATGTTTGTAATCCATTGACTCATGCTTTTGTACTCCTAAACAATACTATACTCATATTAAAATTTTTATCTGCTTTTTTCAAGAGATAAATGAAAGAATATATAGTTAAAAATTTATAGGCGGGAATATAAGACAGGGAGGATTGCATTGGAGAGAGGGGTCTGATACAATGAAAAAGATAAATCAGGACAACAGAGAGGATATTGCTTTGACAGGATTTTTTGAAAAAAACAGGAAATTATTTTTTTATCTGATAGCAGGCATTGCCTTTGTTACAATATATACGTATAATCTGCTGACACCATACCTGTCAGATGATTATGCTTATCTGATCGATGTTAGAAAGGCACATTCCCTGCTGGATCTGGTCAGGCAGCAGTATGGTGAGTATTTATCCAATAGTGGAAGGATTATCGGACAGTTCAATGTAAGACTGTCTCTTTCCATGGATAAGCAGATATTTAATGTGATCAACAGTCTGATGTTTCTTCTGCTGGCATTTCTGATTTATGCGAATATCCAAAAAAGGAAAAAATATGACAGCTTTGTGCTGCTTACGATTCTTTCGTTCCTCTGGCTGTTTTCTGTTGAATTCGGACAGACTATGCTGTGGATCTGTGGTGCCTGCAACTATCTGTGGGGCAGCGTGATCATTCTACTGTTTATTACAGTATACCGGAAGCTCCTTCAGCAGCCGGACAGAAAGCATGCTGTCCTTGTGGGAGCCGGTATGTTCCTGCTTGGCGTACTGGCGGGCTGGTGCAATGAAAATACCTCCGGGGGAGGGTTGTTTCTTGTACTGCTCTACAGTCTGAATTTCTGGACTGACAGGCGGAAGGAAAAAAGAAAAACAGTATATCCCTTTATGGTTTCCGGGATTGCGGGAATGTGCTGCGGGCTCATTGGAATGGTGATGGCGCCCGGAGTCAGGAAGCGCAGTGCGACCATGTCGGAGGGAGATGAATACACAGGTATCGTGGGCCTTTTGTCGCGCACCTATAAGGTCATCGTGAATATGCATGAGCTTTTTCTGGTGCTTATGATCATGGCGGTGCTGATCCTTGTCCTGCTGTCCCTTCAGGGGAAGCTGAAGACCTTTGCCAGGATAAGGACGAACGATACGGTTCTGTTCATACTGGCCTTTCTGGCAACATCCTTTGTCCTTGCTTTGATCCCGACACCGGCAAACCGGGCGTTTTTCGGAGCGGGAGTATTTCTGATGATCGCCTGTATCCAGGGAATCGTGGAGGCAAGGGAACAAAAGGAGCTGGCGGTACAGCTCCTTACCTGTGGGCTTGTCAGTGTGCTGTGCATGATACTTTTCTTTACCTATGTGGAAAATCTGGTAGATCTTGCAAGAATTTACAGAGAAGAGAATGAGAGAATAGCGCTGATCGAGGCAGAGCATGGAGAGAATGAGGATGGTATTGTGGTGATCCCACAGTTCCGGGAAGAATTCAGGACTGTCTACAGTGTTGCCCATGATTCAGATCTGACGGATGATAAGGAGTACTGGATTAACCATTTTTATGAGATCTATTATGATATTGGAAATATAACGGCAATCCCGCGGGACGAGTGGGATGTACGTTATGGAAGCAGGGAGTGAGTATTATGCAGCTGCAGAAACTGACAGATGATCCCTGTAATCTTTGCAGCAGGGAATGCGGTGCAAGACGGCAGCAGGGAGAGACAGGGTATTGTGTTTCACAGAGCCGGCCGGTAGTGGCAAGAGCTGCCCTGCATATGTGGGAGGAGCCCTGCATTTCCGGAGAAGCGGGAAGCGGGGCTGTTTTCTTTGCCGGCTGCAGCCTGCGCTGCATTTATTGTCAGAACTTTGAACTGGCAAGGGGAAGAAAAGGCTTTGAGGTGGGCATAGAACAGCTTGCTGATATCTTCCTTGCCCTGCAGGGTAAGGGAGCAGCAAATATCAATCTGGTGACACCGGATCATTTTACACTGGCGGTTATCCCTGCAGTAAGAATGGCCAGGGAAAGAGGACTTATGCTGCCAGTGATTTATAACTGCAGCGGCTACGAAAAGGAAGAGCTGATCGAAAGCCTCCGGGGGACAGTGGACATTTTTCTGGTTGATTTTAAATATATGGAAGAGGAACTGGCACGGAAATTTTCTTTTGCGCCGGATTATCCGGAGATAGCGAAGAAGGCACTTGCCAGAATGCTCAGGCTGACAGGAGAACCGGTATTTGATGAGAAGGGGATGCTGCAGAAGGGGGTTATTGTAAGGCATCTGCTCCTGCCGGGACATAAGAGGAATGCCAGAGAAGTTATAGCGTATATACATCAGAATTACGGAGACAGGGTCATTTTAAGCCTGATGAACCAGTATACACCGTTTGAGAGACTGAAGGAAAGGGAAGACTGCAGGGAACTCTGCCGGAGGGTGACAAAAAGAGAGTATGAGGCAGTCATAGAGTATATACTTTCCCTTGGGATGGAAAATGTTTTTATCCAGGAAGGGGAGACAGCAAAGGAGAGCTTTATTCCGGAATTTGATGGGGAAGGAATTTTGAAAAGATACAGCCTGACAGAACCCGGTAATTTTACCAGTTAATGAAAATGTTAATTATTGAAAAGTAACAAATTTATCTGAAATGAGGGCTCGGTGATTGACAATTCTGCTGGCAAATGGTATTGTGTAATCAAGATTAATCGATTAACTAAATGGGAGAGAAATTTTTTTTGCGGATCTAGTAAATCGATTAACTAATGGAGGAATCCTCATGAACATGAAGGAAATTGCGCAATTGGCAGGTGTAACTGCCGCAACAGTTTCGAACGCGATCAACGGAACTGGGAATGTCAGTGAGAAAAAAAGAAAAGAAATAATGGAAATCATAGAAAGGGAGGGGTACAGTCCCAATCGGTTTGCCAAAAGCCTCAGGACAAAGGAGAGCAACACGATTGGAATCATGGTAGAAGATATCACAGCGTTTCAGACACCACGGATCATTAACGGGATCAATAACTACGTTGAAAAGCAGGGCTATGCGGTGATCCTGAATAATATGAGTCTTCTTGAGAAGACAGGAAATCATTATTCTGAATTGTCCAGCTATCAGTCAGCAATAAGTAAAAGTATAAAGCTTTTTAACAAAACCCAGATTGACGGACTTGTCTATGTTGCGATGCATGACAGGGATGTAATGGAACTGATCCCAAAGCTGAGTATACCGATCGTCCTGGTTTACTGCTATGACACATCTAAAAAGAACTATTATGTAACCTATGACAATATGGATGTTATTGCAGATGTTGCAGAGTACCTGGTGAAACATGGACATGAGAAAATCGGGGTGATCAAGGGGGCAGAGGATTCCCTGCCTTCACAGAAGCGTCTGAAAAGCTTTATCACACAGCTGGAAAAGGCAGGGAAGGAATTGAAGGAAGAGTATATCTTTCCGGGAGCCTGGGAATTTGGAGATGGGGTAAAGGCATATGAAAGATTCAAACAGCTGGAAGAAAAACCAACAGCAATCTTTGCCATGAATGATTTGATGGCAGCAGGCTTTATGGATGCAGCACTGAATGACGGTGTACGGATCCCGGAAGATGTTTCTGTAATCGGATTTGACAACAGACAGGAGTGCAGATTTACCAGACCAAGATTAGCAACAGTTGATATCCCGCTGGAAAAGATGGGAGAGAAGGCAGGACAGGTATTATTAGACCTGATCAGTGGCAAAACGCCTGAGGACAGGAAGGTTATACTGCCATGTGAATTCCTGGAAAAAAATTCAGTTATTTAAAATACGAAAAAGAGAGGTAAATAGACATATGATACCGTTAGAGTACCAGGATGTATGTATTACCGATCAGTTCTTTGGCGAGTATGTGAAGAGAGTAAGTGAGCATATTATTCCTCATCAATGGAAAATTTTGAATGATCAGTTAGAAGATGCTGCACCTACTTATTGTATCCAAAATTTTCGTATTGCTGCAGGAGAAATTAAAGGAGAAAGAAAAGGTGTCGTTTTTCAGGATACAGATTTATATAAATGGTTGGAGACGGTTTCTTATAGTATAGCTTCAGGTCTGGGAAAGAAATATGAGGAGCTGGCAGATGAGGTAATAGACCTAATAGAGAAAGCACAGGAAGAGGATGGGTATTTAAATACTTATTATGCGATTACATGTCCTGAGAAGAAGTGGACTAACCTGGTAGAAGGACATGAATTATACACATCCGGTCATATGATAGAAGCTGCTGTTGCTTATTATAAAGCAACAAAAAAAGAAAAATTTCTCAAAGTGGCCTGTAAAAATGCAGATTTAATTTGCAGTGTTTTCGGGACTGAAAAGGGACAAAAAAGAGGATACCCGGGACATCAGGAAATAGAATTGGCATTAGTAAAACTTTATCATGTAACAAATAAAAGAAAATATTTGGAATGCGCAAACTATTTCATCAGAGAAAGAGGGAAAAAGCCAAACTACTTAAAAAATGAAATAGAAAAAAGAGGCGGATGGGAGTTTTTCCCGGAATTTGAACATTATGATTTAGAGTATTCTCAGGCGCATATGGAACCGATTTGTCAAAAAACAGCAGTTGGTCATGCGGTAAGAGATATGTATATGTGTTCGGCGATGGCGGACTTGGCATTAGAGTACCGGGATGAAGAGATGCTGAAAACCTGTAAGGAAATTTTTCATAATGTGACAGATAAGAGAATGTATATTACAGGTGGTATCGGATCAAGTGGTTTTAGAGAAAGATTTACGACGGATTATGATTTGCCCAATAGCACGAATTATTCAGAAACCTGTGCATCAATAGGTCTTATGATGTTTGGGCAGAGAATGAAGGCTGTTACAGAGGATGCGTCTTATTATGATGCGGTAGAGAGAGCTTTGTATAATACGGTACTTGCAGGTATTAACATAGAAGGGGATAGATATTTTTATGTGAATCCACTTGAAATGGTACCGGAGTTTTGTACAGAACATACTTATATGGATCATGTAAAGGCGGAAAGGCAGGAATGGTTTAATGTGGCATGCTGTCCACCCAATATAGCAAGAACATTAGCGTCTCTGGGACAATATATTTATGCACAGGATGAAGATGCAGTGTACATACATCAATTTATTTCATCAACAGCGGTAACGAATATTCATAACAAAAAAATCTCACTTGAAATGAATTCGCAGCTTTTACAGACCGGAAAAGTTTTCCTTACCATGGAATGTGAGAATAAACAGAGAATAAAAATGCGTATCCCTGAATATGCCGGAAACTATCAGGTTAGTATTAATGATAAACTGATATTGCCGGAAATTGGAAACGGTTATTTAGTTGTTGAAGTAGGAGCAGGAAACACTAAGGTTGAAGTGGACTTTGATATAAAAGCAAAGTGGATGGCAGCGAATGAATATGTTCGGGCGGACAGTGGAAAAACGGCGCTGGTAAAAGGACCTTTCGTATATTGTCTGGAAGAAGCAGATAATGGTAATTTGCTTTCAGAGATATATGTCACAGAGAACACAAAGGTAACAGAGGAACCGCTGCAGAGTGAATTAATTGGTGAAGCACCGGCGCTTGTATATCAGGGAGTTCGTATGAAAAGCTGTCCTGCTGATAGGGAAAAATTGTATGGGGAGCTGCATATCGAGAAAAAGGAAGTTACGCTTAAGGCGATTCCGTATTGCTTGTGGAATAACCGGGGAGTGGGCGAAATGTTAATATGGCATAAGCTGCTTTTTTGAATGTAATCTTAAGCTGATAATATTTTGGAATGATAAAGGGTAGAAGGATGAAGCTGAAATCAAGAATTGTAACATGGGATGGTAATGCAACGAAGATAATACCAATAAATGCTGATCAAAGTTGTAATGTAATAGAAATTGGCAATTATCAAATAAATATTCAATTTGAAATAACACAGAAAAATAAAAGTACATATATTTGTCAAAAAATAAATGGTCATAGCATTAGTGGCAGAGATGAAAATATAGGAATTCGAATTGAGAACAGTTTAGAATTTGAAGCAGATGGAAATGGTGGCTGGCGCTTTTGTATTCCAACGCTGGTGTATACAATGCCTCAAAAACTAAAAAAAGGAAAGCTGACTACCTTCATGGAAGACCGGCTAAGCGCAAATATGGTGGTCGCATATGATGAAACAAAAAAGAGTGGTCTGTCTTTTGTCAAAAAGAACTGTGCGAGAAATGTGGAAAGACCAATGAGAGAAAAAGGTCAAAATCATTATCTCCATAAAACAGAAAACGGTTATATAGGATATTGTACAGATGAAAACAGGATCAATTTTCATTTTGGATGGCCATACAAGGAAGAAGAAAAAAGTGTTGCCATATCTATAACAGAAAAACCAATTTATGCATATTATCCACTGGATGGAAAGAATTTTGAAATTTCACTTTTATATGAAAGTAAAAACTATGAGGCCAACACTTATACAGATGCATTGTATGAGGAATTTAAGAATTTGGGAGAATGGTTTGAAAAGAAGGAACAGGCTGTTATAAATTTGCCGTTTTCTTTGGAGAAAGCAAGAGAATACAGATTCACATCTTTGAAAAGGACGTATAGAGATTTTGGCGAAGATGGAGCAGGTTTTTTCTTTCATTTTGACCCACTGTATGGATATCAGTCAGATCCATCCGGGTTTAGTACATCTTTTAATACAATTCCCCATGCTTCGTATCAGCATATTTTGGAATATGGATTTACGGGAAGAGAAATTAATGTTGCATGGAATACGGCTAAAGAATATGGGAAGGAATGGTTCATAAGAGGTGAAAAGGTTATTAATTTCTTCCTGAAAAACTGCACAACGGAAAATGGATGGGTATTTTCATTATATGATTTAGAAAAAGGAACTCCCTTTTATTCCTGTGGAGACCCAGAAGCACCTAAACTTCATTACATTTCGAGAAAGAGAGAAAAAGGCAATTATTTAAGAACAATGGTTGAACCAATGAATGATGTATTTGAGGCATTTGCCTTTTATGATTCCATTGGGATAAGACATACGGAGTGGCTTGAGAAGGTAGTTAAGTTTGCAGAATTTTTGCTGAATAAACAAAATAAAGATGGCTCCTGGTACAGAGCATATCAACAAAACGGATTAATGGCTGATGTTGGCGGAGATGAAGAGCTTTCTGAGATACAGAAGATAGAGGGAAGAAAAGCTGCTACAGCGATTCCGTTAATATTTTTAACTAACATATATGATTATTTTACTGGACAGGGAAAAGATGCAGATCAATATCTGGAAAGTGCAAAGAAGGCCGGAGATTATGTTTTAGAACATATTGTAAGTTTGGAACATTATCAGGGCGGAACATTAGACAACCCTAATGTGGTCGATAAGGAAGCCGCACAATATGCAATGGCCGGCCTGTATCATCTTTATATTGTAACTCGGGAGAAACGCTACCTACAGGGGAGTATAATGGCGGCAAAGCAATTTGTTACATGGAATTATATTTGGAATGCACCGGTTTTGGAAAATACAATTTTATGTGAAAAAAATTTTAAAACGAAAGGATGTGGAGGAATTAATTCAATTTGGGGGGGAGGTGTAGTAGACATTTATTCACTCTTTCATATAGGAGAATTGTATCTGATAGGAAAAGAAACAGAAGATGATTTTATGTGTCAAATGGCAGATTGGATAGCGAAGGGTACACAGCAGATTATGTCTTATCCTGATGATACTATGGGATTTACTGATGATGGAATGCAGCCGGAAGGATTTGGAATTTGTCCCCAGGGAGTGGATGATGGACAGATTGATAAAGGTGACATATGGGGGAGTTTGGGCTGGATTTATTCAGCAGGAATCTATGGATTGGGTAACTATCTCAAACTCAAAAAAGACGAGAGCTTGAGTAACTATTAAAACACAATTAAAGGAGAGGTACTATGAAAAAGAAAATGATTTCAATGCTTTTATGCATGACAATGACAGCATCGCTCTTGGCAGGATGCGCGGGTGGAAGTACAGAAAGTGGCGCGTCAGGTACCACTGAAGAAAAAGGTACAGCCGCATCTGAGGATCCTGCTGCTGTAGAATTAACGATGTATCATAGTTGGGGAAAGGAGGAAACAAGAGGCGCTGCATTGTATAAAGTAGTGGATCAATTTAATCAGGAAAATGAAGGAAAGATTCATATTAATGTAGATATTAATAATGACTTCCCGGCATACCAGGAAAAATGTAAAACCATGATTTCTACGGATACAGCACCGGATATTTTCCATTACAATTTTAATCCAAATGATTTGTCCAGACAAGAAAGTGGAAAACTTTTAGATTTTAGCTCCTATATGGATGAGGATTGGGCAGCAAGATTTGGTGACGGAGATCTTGAGACGCTGACGATTAATGGAGAGCTTACATCAATTCCTTTTGAGAAAGCAGGAGCAGTATGGTACTATAATACCTCATTATTTGAACAGGCAGGTATTGAAAGCTTTCCTAAGACATGGGATGAAATGTTTGCTGCATGTGATAAATTAGAAGCTATTGGTGTAGCTCCGTTTACATTATATACAGCTGATGATGCATGGTATACATGTAATTTGCTTACATATATTGCTGCTTCATTTACCGGAACAGAAACATTAAATGCAGGAGGTTCATTAAATACAGAAGATATGGTAAAAGCAGTCGAGCTGTTAAGAAAGTGCATGAATTATACAACTGCAGATTTCGTAGGAGCTGATTATTCAGTTGCATCCAGTAATTTTGTGGCAGAAAAAACTGCTATGGTAATTGACGGAAGCTGGTTTATTGGCACTTGTGAACCTATCAAAGATCATGTAGCGATTGCAGATGCACCTACTTTTGGAGATGGAGTTGTTGAATCAGGATTTTTAGTTACAGATGCACAGACACCATGGGCATGTGGAAAAACAGATGACCCGAAGAAAGCAGAAGCTATCGTTGAATTTATGAAATATGTAACATCAGAAGAGGCAACAAAACAGCTTACTCTTGAGGGTGGTATTTTCCTGTCAGCAAAATTGAATTTGACGGATGAAGAAAAAGCGAATGCAGGAGAACTTATGGCATCCTATATTGATGCAAATAGTTCTGCACCCGGCAGTGTTGTAAATCTTCAAAGAAACTTATCTACAGAAGCAAATGCAATGTTACCGTCATTACTTGAAGGTCTTGCACTTGATACAATTACTGCGGAAGAATTTGTTACACAACTTGATAGTGCAAACAATGAATAATGATTTGCTTGCGTCGGGAAATCTTAAAATAGATATCCCGACGCAAAATGCAGGGAGATACAGATGATTAAAAAAAGACAGATTTTATTTTATTTATTTCCGGCCTTGACAGTTACTGTACTTTTTTTTATTGTGCCAATTATCTATATAATAGTCGTAAGCTTTTATAAATGGAACGGCCTTGGGGAAATGGAATGGATTGGAATCAAGAACTATATTAATGTGGTTGGTAATGATCAGATATTCAGAACAGCAGTAATGAATACAATTTTGTGGATTGGAACGGCTTGTTTTATACATATTCCCCTGGCAATTGTTCTGGCTCTTCTATTAAACAGAAAACCGTATGGATGGAAACAACTTCGGGTACTTTATTTTATCCCTAATGTTATTTCAACCACAGCAATTGCATTTTTATGGTATTTCATATTTCATGTGGATGTTGGATTATTAAATAATATATTATCAAAACTGGGATTGGGAAAGTACTGTATATCATGGCTTGGAACGCTTGAAACAGCAAAGTATTGTGTTCAGGTTCCGTTTGCATTGTATGTGGGACTTAGTATGATTATATTTTTCACACAGCTGACAACTATTTCTCCGGAACTTTATGAGGCGGCAGAAGTAGATGGGGCAACAAAATTCCAGAAAGATATCTATATATCGCTTCCATTATTGAAGCCGGCAATTATCACCAATTTACTTTTAAATATTGCATTTTGTCTGAAAAATTTTGAATATCCGTCTCTTATGACGGCGGGAGGCCCGGCAAACAGTACCATGAATTTGTCTTTATATATTTATTGGAAAATGGTAAGTGTGAATAAATATGGAGAATCTATGGTTGCAAGTTTGGTTACAGTTATGCTGGGACTTGTTGTAATGATTGTAATCAAACAATTTGACAAAGGGGAGAAAAGACAGAATGAAAAATAAATTAAGTATTTCAGGTATTGCATGCCATATATTTTTATATGTAATAGCAGCAGCAATGTTTATTCCTTTTGTTTGGTTGATTATTTCATCGTTTCGTCCCAATCTGGATATTTTCAAGGAACCGTTTGCGATTCCAAAGACGTTAAATTTTGATAATTATATAGCAGTGCTTGAGAGTCAGCCAATGTTTAAATATTTGTTTAATACAGTGTTTGTTGCTTTTTTTGCCACTTTTTTAAACATTGTTATTTCATCCATGGCGTCATTTGTATTATTATTTGATTTTAAATTGAAATCAAAAATATCTGCACTTTTTTATATTGGTATTTTCATACCCACTAATGCATTTATGGTTCCGTATTATATCATGATTAATAAGATGGGGCTATATGATAATTTATGGGGGCTTGTTATTGTGTATGCGGTAATAAATCTTCCGTTAAGTATTATGATTGTAAGAGGATATATGACTTCCTTGCCAATGGAGTTAATGGATTCTGCCAGAATAGATGGTGCAACCATTCATCAAACTTTTTTGCAAATTATTATGCCATTAACGAAACCGGGAATTGTAACGGCATGTGTTTTTATTGTGTTAAATTCATGGAATGAGTTATTATTTGGTAATTTGTTAAATCAAAGCGAAAAGTCAAGAACGGTTCAGGTTGCAATAAAATCGTTTCTGTCTACATTTTCTGCAGATTATGGACATGCATTTGCGGCAATGATTATTTGTATCCTTCCCACAATCATTATATATGTTTTTTTGACGGATAAGATCATTGGTGGTATGACCGCAGGTGCCGTTAAAGGATAATCTTCCAATTCTTTTTACTGTCTTGATGTATTTTGGGTCAAATATAGTGGCTCAGTTTAATGGTGGTGTACATGACAGTATTTATGCAAAAGGCCAGCTGATCGACAATGAAAGCATCCTGGGTATGCCTGTGGGACGTACCACTTCCGGAGGACAGTACTCTGCACAGATATGGCTTCCACAGTACAGGAATGGGAGCATGTGATACCTGTGGCTGCGGATATGTGCATCCGTTCCAGCTGGTGGGCAATGAAGGACAGGTTTGGAAGTGTTGATTTTGAAGAAATAGAAAATAAATATTTTTAAGATACCAAAGGAGAGGTGGAGTATGAGATTAAACACTGTTCAGCTTTCCAGGATGGATATTACCGATCCATTCTGGAAGCAGTATACTGACCTTGTTGAAGATGTGATCATTCCCTATCAGTGGGATATTATGAATGATAATGTCCCGGGAGTGGAATCCAGCCATTGCCTTGAGAATTTTAAGATTGCGGCCGGGCTGAAAAAGGGTCAGTTTTATGGTGCAGTATTTCAGGATACAGATGTAGCCAAGTGGCTGGAGGCAGTAGGGTATTCACTGGCAGAAAAGAAGAATGAAAAGCTGGAAAAGCTTGCGGATGATGCCATTGATGTGATCGTACAGGCACAGCAGGAAGACGGATATCTGGATACCTACTTTATCATTAAAGAACCTTCACAGAGATGGAGAAATCTCTGTGAGGGACACGAGCTGTATTCAGCAGGACATATGATAGAGGCGGCAGTTGCCTATTATGAAGGAACCGGGAAAAGAAAGTTCCTTGACAGTATGATAAGGCTTGCTGATCTGATCTGCAGAACCTTTGGACCGGAGGAGGGACAGAATCATGGCTATCCGGGACACCAGGAGATAGAGCTGGCGTTAGTCAGGCTCTATCGGGTAACGCAGGACAAAAAATACCTGGAACAGGCGAAGTATTTCCTGGATATCCGCGGAGCGGGGAAGAATTATTTCCTCGAGGAGCGGAAGCAGGAGAATTTCAAAAGAATTTTCCCGGAATTTGAGGATTATGATCCTGCGTATTCCCAGTCCCATGAACCGGTGAGAGAGCAGAAAACGGCTGAAGGACATGCAGTCAGGGCAGTGTATATGTATTCGGCAATGGCAGATGTGGCGGAGGAATATCAGGATAAGGAGCTGATGGAAGCATGTGTGGCATTGTGGGAAAATATTACACAGAAGAGGATGTATATCACAGGAGGAATCGGGTCATCAGGCTTCCTTGAGAGATTTACAACAGATTATGACCTTCCAAATGACAGCAATTACTCAGAGACGTGTGCATCCATCGGCATGGCACTGTTCAGTCGGCGCATGGCAAATATAACACGGGATTCACGATATGCAGAGGTGATGGAGCAGGAATTGTATAATAATATCCTGGCGGGGATCGCACAGGACGGCAAGAGCTTTTTCTACGTGAATCCGCTGGAGATAAAGCCGCGCCAATGTATGCCGCATACATCAAGGGCGCATGTGAAGGCAAGGCGTCAGAAATGGTTTGGCGTTGCCTGCTGTCCTCCGAATATCGCAAGGACACTGGCATCTCTTGGACAGTATATCTATGGAGCTGACGGAGCCGATATTTATACGCATTTGTATATTGGAAACCAGACGGACATTCCTGTCAATAATGATGCGGTAAAGATCACCATGGATTCCATGTTCCCGTGGGAGGGAAATATAAAGGTTAAGGTTCAGGGAGTAAAGGAAAAAGTCAGGCTGCATTTCCGTATTCCTGGCTATGCAGAAAATTTCCGGTTATACTGCGATGGCAAGGAGCAGGAGCTGACAGTAAGCAAGGGTTATGCGTGTGTGGAGATCTGCAGGGACAGCGAGCTTGGCATCCAGTTTGATATGCCAGTTGAATTCCTTCATGCAGATCCAAGGGTCAGCGCAGATGTTGGCAAGGTGGCAATAAAAAGAGGCCCCATTGTTTATTGTCTGGAAGAGGTTGATAATGGTGCAGAGCTGCAGTGCATTTATCTCAGCGGTAAAGCTGCGCAGAAGAAAAAATCCACTTATTTTTCAGAATGCCTTGAGCTGGAATTGCAGGGCAGGAGACTGATACCCGGGAACGGAGAACTATACAGCAGCGCCGGATTGACCTATGAAGACGCAGTTGTCCGTGCAATACCGTATGCGTACTGGAATAACCGGGGTGAAGGGGAGATGCTGGTCTGGATACATGAAATGATAGAAAACTAAATTACACCTCATCGGGTATAAAAATATGCAAAATTTGTATAATATACCTGATGAGGTATATTTATGCTATAAATCATTGAAATTATACCTGATATGGTATAGTATAAAATTATGAGCAGAATTGGTGATTATGTAAAACAGGAAAGAAAAAGACTGGGGTTAACGCAGGAGGAATTTGCCGTGAGAACAGGACTGGGTCTCCGGTTTGTCCGCGATCTGGAGCAGGGCAAGGAAACAGTGCGCATGGACAAGGTGAATCAGGCGCTTGCACTGTTTGACTGTGAGGCAGTTCCGGGAAGAAAGGAGCGGCGGATATAAAAGCTGATCATACAAAGAACAGAAATTCTTTACTGATCAGCCTTCAATGTCAGTTGGTAAACCGCAGCCTACAGGAACCGCTTCAGCATCTGCAGGACGCCGTTTTCCCAGTAGGGAGGACAGAGCTCCTTTGCGGCTGCTCTCACTTCCTCACGACTGTTGGAAACAGCAAAGCTTAAGCCTGCATTTTCCAGCATTTCAATATCATTCAGATTATCCCCGAAGGTACAGGTTTCCTCCGGGAGGATTCCCAGATATTCCTGCAGATGGGAAAGCGCCGTCCACTTGCTGACGCCAAGTGGATTACAGTCTACCCATTCCCTGCCAGAGGGCGCAAGGAGAGATTTGTCCTTCCATGCCGGGATGAAAAGCGGTGTACATTTTTCCTCACAGGCAGAGGGGTGATAAACTGTGAATTTGATCACATCTGCCGGGGAGTGATCGATCAGATCCTTCACAGCACAGATATTATAGCCGTAGGAATCCCTCAGCCAACGGAACATCCGGCTGTTTTCGTTTTCTGCGTATCCTATATCCGGTGTGGAGATATAGCATTCACAATCCGGTAGATCCTCATGAACCATCTTGCACATACCCTTCCAGACATCCTCCGGCATGATGGAAACCTGAAGGATTTCCTTCGGGGTTCGGACGACAGTTCCCCCATCTGTGATATAAAGCAGCTCGTCCCGGATGGGGGCGAACAGCTTCTGTTCACTGACAAACTGCCGGCCAGAGCAGACAACGATATGGATTCCCTTTCTGATTAATTTATCAACAACTGTCATATATTCAGGGTCGATCTGCAGGGTACCGTCTTTCACAAGAGTACCATCGATATCGGTAGCAATCAATTTGATCATAATAATTTCCTCACATGTAATTTCGGTAGTGTGTGTTTGTGATTATTTTAACTATCTTTTGGACTGAAGGCAATAGATTTTTGGCTTTTTTAAAGAGGAATACGCTGAAGAAGGTGAATCCGCCAGTCATAGAGCATATTGCCGATGAAAACAGGGATCCCAAGGTTTACTGTCATGAGAAAAGTCAGGCATATTATATGGTTCTGTTTCTGGAAGGAAACCAGTTTGGTATGGACAATACCTGCGAACTGAAATATACACCGGAGGATTTCCGGGCAACACAGATACAGTTATTGGGAGCCGGTGGGATAAGCTATGCAGCTGAAGTGAATGATAATGAGATTCAGTTTGATGCAGAAACAGGCATTCTGACAATAAATGGAGAGCAGGCATTTATGCTGATGAACCATCAGCCATAAAAATTCCTCATAATTATGCGAAAATTACACAAAGAACACCATATTATAACATGGCAGCAACGTTGATCGATTCAGTATTACAAGCAGGAATGAATTATAAAAGTGTTGTGTATCCAAGAGTTTATAACATTTTGAGTAAATATTCGGATTATAGGACGACATGTGATTTCATAATACTGTTTCAGACAATACCAATTGAGGAAATAATACAATGGAAAAATAAAAGAAAGCAAGATACAATCTGTGAGTTGACGTGGTATTTGTATAAATGTAATGTAAATACGGAAGACGATTTGGCAAAGTGGATTTTGGATGATCAGAATGCGGAAAGTTTGTTAGAAATCAGTGGAGTAGGAAGAAAGACCATTGATTACATGAAACTATTATCTGGTCAGCAAGCAATTCCGATTGACAGGCATATGTTTCAGTTCCTTGAAATAGCAGGTATTATGACAGCTGATTATAAGGAAGCAAGTAGAATATTACGAAAGGCTGCATCTGTATTGGAAGTAGGTGAAAGTGTGTTAGATAAAACTATATGGAATTATATGTCGGCAAAAAAGTCAGATGGTCAGTTGTCGATTTTTGATATATGTGGAGATGTAATGCTATAATATGAACCAATGTTAGAATAAATCATAAAATATATAATAAAGCTTGAGTTTCCGCAAACTGTAATAAAAAAGGAACACCGCTTCCTAAAGCACCAATCTGCTGAATTTTTGAAGCGTTGAGAATAGCAGTTTTACGAATAGAGGTACTTTAATAAACCCCACCGGAGCCGGGCTT